>VYLV01000050.1_pt1 | contig 19376 bp, 20 predicted proteins | sample 5114191 | NCBI WGS metagenome assembly VYLV01 (sample SAMN12291782, study PRJNA351875) | freshwater metagenome | isolation source: freshwater lake | place: USA: Michigan, Little Long Lake | collected 2013-08-08 | reverse complement strand
CCAATCGGTTAGCATTGAAGAAGTTTGAGCATATCCTACTCTTTCTTGCTTTTCGTACCAAGCTTGTGTTCGTTCGTGGAGAGCTTTGTTGTAAACCAATCTTACACAGCCCAAGGTGCGCCGCAATAGCGACTCTTGTTCTGGTGTGGGGTAAAATCGAAACGAATAGGCTTTTTCCATGTCTCACATTTAAGCATATATTTGGTAAATGTGTTAATATTTAACAGTAAAGCCGTCGTGAAACGACGGGGTTTCAGACCCAAATTTTCGATGATCATCGCAGGAGAAAGAAGCGGAGTCGGTAAAACTACGATTACCCTGGCAATCTTGGCCTATTTAATCAGTCGTGGCGATCGAGTGCAATCTTTTAAAGTCGGGCCCGATTATATCGATCCCATGTTCCATACTCATTTTACCGGTCGCCCCTGTCGCAATCTCGATCCGGTTTTAACTTCTGAAGACTATGTAAAAACCTGTTTTGCCCAACATTGTCAAAATGTCGATTATGCTCTGATTGAAGGGGTAATGGGGCTATTTGATGGTATTCAATTAAGCGATACTCAATTTCCCGATTATGCCAGTACCGCCCATATTGCCCGTATTTTAGGGCTTCCTCTGCTGTTAGTTATCGATTGCAGTCGTTTATCTACCTCTGTCGCCGCTATTGTCCGCGGTTATCAATCTTTAGACAAAAATCTCCATCTAGCTGGAGTTATCCTCAATCGGGTTGGTAGCGATCGCCACCTGCAATTACTGCAAACCGCCCTAGAATCGATCAATATGCCGATTGTCGGGGTTTTGCGTCGTCAAGATTCCCTGACAATTCCCGATCGCCATCTAGGATTAGTTCCCAGGGATGAACTAGGAGAAATCAGGCAACTGCAAGATCAACTGGCTTCTATTGCCCAAAACTGCTTTAATTGGGACATTCTCTTGCCTTTACTCACTATTTCTCCTCAAGAGAACCCGAAAAATCCAACAGGAGAAAATAAGCTTTTTCCCCCTATCCGTATTGGTATTGCTAGAGATAAGGCTTTTAACTTTTATTACCCCGATAATCTCGATATTTTAGCCAATTTAGGCGCAGAATTAATCTTTTGGAGTCCCTTGCAAGGGGCAAATTTGCCCGAAAACCTACAAGGATTGTACTTTGGTGGCGGTTTTCCCGAAATCTTCGCCCCGGAATTAGCCGCTAACACCCCTATCTTAACTCAGGTGAGAAAAGCGATCGCCTCTGGAATGCCCACCTACGCCGAATGTGGGGGATTAATGTATTTATGTGAAAAAATAATTGATTTTGAGCAAAAAAACCATTCCATGTTGCAAATAATCCCCCAATCTGCTATAATGTCCCCGAAACTAACCCTAGGTTATCGGCAAGCCATCGCCAAACAGGAGACGATCCTGCTCAAAGCAGGTCAACCAGTGCGCGGTCATGAATTCCATCGCTCCCAATTAAGCGGGGTGAGCGACGCACCGATTTATCAACTGCAAGCATTCCCCAAAAGTGCTATCAATGCCGAAGGGTGGCAAGGTAAGAATCTGCACGCTTCCTATCTGCACCTACATTTTGGGGCTAATCTCAGCCTGCCGAAAAAATTTTTAGCTGCCGGCCTTGATTTTTTCCGCATAGCTGCGTTAAGCTAATTGCAGATAAATTTGATAATCAATCCGTTAAGGGATACAGGAGGTGATGTCGATGGTAGAAAGTAGTAAAAGCATGGGTCTCTTAATCGACAATAGCCGGCTGCGCGCCGGGGCTGTTCTCTAGACCCCCACGTCTAAACAAGATTTAGACTAGCTGGAGTTCCTTCCGGCAGTCTGGTGTCGATTCCGATGACCCGCTACACCGCCCTTACCGAGCAATTGGTAAGGGCGGATAGTTTTTGAGGGTTTCCCGTCAGTATTGTCTAAACCTGCCCTGATTTTTCCCTAAGTGAGCCTTTCTTCACTTTAACTCTACGGGCGCAAACTAACCCAGCGCCGCTTCTGGTTTGGGGACACCATTTTAACGCCTGTCACCGAGATAATATCATTGGCCAAATTCTCTGCCATCATGGGAAGGAGTTGATTTATATTATGCTTATAAGCTTTTATCCAGAATTCAGAGAGTTTCTCTCTGGCCTCCTCATTGACATAGATAGTTTTACCTGGCGTAATCAATACCATTGCCACATCACCGGAGTTTTCCGTGACGGCAAAGACAAACTGATCACGGTCGGACTTGAGACCTTCGTACCAGTAGTCTATGTGTTCTTCTAATTCGTATTCATAGAGAGCGCGTTCCATCTTGCCATCTTCTAGCAAGGCTTTACGCAGTGTATTGGCTATCTTTCTTTTTTTCATGGTCTTGTCTCTGTTTTTATCGGCGTTAAGTTTTGCCTATTAGACATCACTCCATATTAAGAGTGCCAGCTTCTGAAAGGTCGCGAAAGTCTGTGGACTTTGTGTAAGACAGTACATGGTTTTTTAACCGTGGTATGCAACGGTGGTTGAAGCAGAAACTTAAATCGTGAGGTTTAGGAATCACCGTCCGTTTACGGCGGTGAGGATGTCAACAATTAACCTGACAACAACCCAGTTCAGTGGCCGTTATCAAAATCACAGAACCTTGCCCGACTCGTCTAGACGAGCCTATTGAGCGACAGTGTGGCCACTTTGTAAACTGGTCAAGGGAAAAAAAATGAGATCACATCTTTCCCTAAGTAATTAAATTGTGTATAATAGCAAAAGAATAGCAAGGCTATATGCGTCGTCAAACTGTGTAGTCAACCTATAAGGTGTGAGGAAAAAACCATCATGTTAAGAATGTTCTGGAAATCATTGCTGGTTAGTCCAGCGATTTTAGGGGCTACCCTGGTAGCTTCCGCTAATGCTAGTAGCTTCGATCCCGCCAAATCTACCAGTGTTTCTACCGAATTTAACAATCTAGAAATCGCTCAAGTTCAGGACAACGCTGCAGGAACTGGCGAACTAATCAATCAGATCGAACAGTACGGTAACGAAGGTCAAGTTGCACCCGTAGAGGGCAACACCATCGATCAAGTCACCAGCGTTAACCAACTGCGGGATGTTTCCCCCACCGCTTGGGCTTTCGAGGCTTTAAGAAGTTTAGTTGAACGCTATGGTTGTATTGTTGGTTATCCCGATCGCACCTTCCGCGGCGACCGAGCTTTAACCCGTTGGGAATTTGCGGCTGGTTTAAACGCTTGCTTAAACGTGATGGAGCGTTTAATTCAAGATGGTGTCAACGTCCTCAAGGAAGACTTAGATGCCCTCAAGCGCTTGATGGATGAGTTCCAGGCCGAATTAGCGGCGTTGGGAGCTAGAGTTGATAACTTAGAAAGCCGGGTGTCTTTCCTCGAAAATAACCAATTCTCCACCACCACCAAATTAGCTGGGGAAGTTATCTTCGCCGTCACCGATACGGTCGGTGCCGGTAGCCCTGCCTCCCAGGCCGCCATGCAATACCGCGCTCGTTTGCTGTTAAACACGAGCTTCACCGGTCAGGACGTATTGAAAACTCGTTTAGCGGCGGGTAGTGCCACTCCCTTCGGATTTGATTACAAATCGACCACCACTCTGCAAAATGGTGATCCCGCTTCCGTCAGATTCGATAATCTGCAAAGCCCTTCCCTATTCCAAACTTGGACCGCGGCCGGTAACGGTAGCAATGTGGTTCTCGACTGGTTGGCCTACTATACCCCGATTGACTTAGGTTATTTTGGTCGCTTCAGTACCTACGTCGCCGCTTGGGGTGGTATTTGGAATGACTTCGTTCCCACCACTAACCCCTTCTTTGAAGACTTCGACGGTGGTAATGGTGCGCTATCTACCTTCGCTTCCGAAAACCCCATCTACCGTATCGGTGGTGGTTCTGGGGGTGGTGTTAGCCTACAGTTAGGCTTCCTCCAAAGCATTGTCGGTCCGACCTCCCTATCCTTGGGTTACTTAGCCGGTGGTGGTGGCTCTAGTTCTGCGGCCAATCCTAACCCGGGTAATGGTCTCTTTAACGGAGATTACGCCGCTTTAGCACAGATTAACGCTAACCTCTTTAACTTCCTCAACGTCGGCTTCACCTACGTTAACGCTTACCAAGGTGCCGATACCGCCATCTTCGGTAACGGTGGTTCCTTCGGTGTAACGGGGACTTCCGCCGCTAACCTTTCCCAAACTCAGTTAAATACCCTGCTCAACGTCAACGGCAACGATCCTGATAGCGTCACCCTACAGGATGAAGTCGGTTTCTTCAACTTCGGAGCCAAAGTATCCAATAGCTACGGTTTAACCGGTGCAGTGGATCTTGGTTTCGCCAGCTTGAGTGCCTTCGGTTCCTACTCCACCGTGCGCTTACTCGGTCTCGGTGATGCGGAAGTGTGGACCTACGGTGCTGGTATTGCCTTCCCCGACTTAGGTAAAGAAGGAAATATCTTAGGTCTGTTTGCTGGTGCGCAGCCCTACATCGGTCACTTAAGCTTCCGAGACATGGGGCTAAAAGTATCTAACATCGTTCCCTACCACGTTGAATTGTTCTACAAGTACCAAGTCACCGACAATATTTCTATCACCCCCGGTGTCATCTGGATTTCTGCACCTGAACAGTTCAAAGGCACTGGTAACGAGTGGATTGGCACTCTCCGCGGAACCTTTACCTTCTAGGATTTCCTAAATTAAACCCGAAACCCCACCCATGGTGGGGTTTTGTTTTAGGCAAATAGACGCTGATATTCTATCTGGATACAAGCATCCTTGACGAAAAACGTTAACAATATCCACAGGTTCGGGGATAGCCTCTAGAGAAGGATAGCAGCTTTGACCGTCAATTTGCTTGACCATAGGATTGACCGGATAGACTCGATAACCCACCGCTTGCAGGAATTTGGCCACCTGATAACTGGCGCGGCTCGATTTCTCGGAATGCCCGACCACTGCGATAATTTTACTATTGCTGAAAATGGTTTTGAGCGCACCATCGTCTCCTTTAATATTCGGCATTGTCCCACCTATCTTAGAACAGAGTTTCGTTTCTCATAAAGATGAAGTGTAACCTAATTTGGTATCGACTTTTGACTCCAGCTTTAGCCACTCTAGAAAACTGACAGGAATGTTTAACTTTTCTACAGGAAAAACAGTTATTACAAATCAAAATCAATCCCTCGGTATCTGTAGGAAAATTTACCCGATGGTTGCCACTAAATACTCTGACTTTAGTTACCGCAAAACCTGATGAATTATCTTAGTATTATCATTCCGACTCTTAATGAGGAGTTAGGAATTGCAGCAACGTTAAAACAGATAGGTGCAGGAGTAGAAATTATTGTTGTCGATGGGGGAAGTACGGATAAAACTAGAGAAATAGCCGAACAATTGGGAGCTAAAGTAATTATTTCACCCAGAAAAGGTCGTGCATTTCAGATGAATTTAGGAGCAAAAATAGCGAAAGGAGATATTTTGTTATTTCTGCATGGAGATACTTTACTACCCCATGAATTTCAAGAACAAATTATCAATACTTTATCCCAATCTGGGATAGTAGCAGCAGCCTTTGAATTAAAAATTGATGGAGAGGAAAAAACCCTGCGTTTAGTGGAAAAATTAGTTAATTGGCGTTCTCGCTGGCTTTCTCTTCCCTACGGAGACCAAGGAATATTTTTAAAAGCCGCAATCTTTGCCGATTTGGGCGGTTTTCCTGAGTTGCCAATTATGGAAGATTTTGAATTAATACAAAGATTGAAAAAAAGGGGTAAAATAGCCATAGTTTCTGCATCGGTGATTACCTCGGCAAGACGTTGGCAAAAATTAGGAGTCTGGAAAACTACCTTAGTTAATCAATTAGTTATTATTGGTTATTATTTTAAAATTCCGCCGCGCTTGTTGAAAAGTTTTTATCGTTTATGGTCATAAAGGCTTGCTTAAAAAGTATTTTAGGTCATTGTGTAATGTCGGAGCGCAACGCTTGCGCCCAAAATGTGACGTTGTCAACATTTTTCAGCCAATATCCAAGAGAGCCAAATACAATTATACAATCGAAGAAACCCTACCAAAGAAGATGTTTCCATGAGCCAAACATTAACAAAAATAATCAAAAATGCGGGGGGGGTAAGCATTACTTATTTGTAGCAGGGGCAGCTCTAGCTATCCTAGCTCCTTTCCAAGCCGCCCAAGCTGTAATTATCGATTTTCAAAGCTTAGAACAAAATAACTCAGTCGTTAATTATGCCGGTTTTACCTATACCGAAGACGGTTTTACCCTAGATAGCCTGTCTACTTCTGAGCCCTTTGCATTTTTTGGCACTCAGGAATCTCGTTACCCCGGTTCCACCGCCTTATTCAATAATGAGATTGATGGAATCACCAGATTAACCCAAAATGGCGGAGGCTTATTTGACTTAAATTCTATTCAACTAACTAGCCTCAATGGTGATGATAGTGTGACTGTCAATTTTACAGGAACAAAAGCCGATTCTAGTACCGTTACCCAAGCTTTTACTACCGATGCAATTCTCAGTACCCTAGAAACTTTTACCTTTAATTCTAGCTTCACTAATTTAGTATCTGTTGAATGGATTCAGGCATTCCCGTTTCATCAGTTTGATAACATCAATGTCACACCGGTTCCCGAACCTTCAGCAATTTTAGGATTATTAGGTTTAGGACTTTTGGGCATCGGTTCTCAATTCAAACAAAAACGATAAATTGACAAAGTATGGGGATGGGATTTTTCCATCCCCACTTGAGGAAAAATGCGGTCTAGAAACCTTCCAAATTTAACTCTTAATTTTAGTGATTGTTCACATTCAAAGACTCTTTCGGTTAAAGATAGTGACTCTTTTTTGTATCCACAATTGGAACAGGTTTTGCTACTGGGAAACCATCTATCAGCGAGGAATTGATAAAATCCCATGTCCTGAACAGCTTTAGCTAACTTACGATTAGCTAACACTCCAGAAACATTTAAGTCCTCAATTACTATCTTACCGTGGTTCTTGGACAGATAAGTGGTGAGTTTATGCAATGTATCCTTACGGATGTTAGCTATCTTAAAATGAAGTTTAGCAATTTGCTTCTGAGCTTTTTTCCAATTGTTTGAGCCTTTGACTTTATGTCGGTTCAGGTATTGAAGTCTAGCTAACTTTTTCTCGTGTTTACGATAGCTTTTACTTCCTTTGATAACTTCACCAGTTGAAAGAGTGGCTAGGTTTTTAACCCCTAAATCAACTCCTATTCCGTCGATATATTTATCGGTTGTTTGCCGTTCAACATCAATCTTAAAACTAATAAACCATCTATTAGCCAAAAAGCTAATAGTTACGGATTTTGGCTGGCATCCATGAGGTAATCGCTCGTAAGTTTTTAACCAACCAATCCCAGGAACTTTTATCTTTTGATGAGCAACGTTAATGCTACCATCCAGAGTAAAACTATCCGGTTTACCTTTTTTCTTAAACTTTGGTGGTTTGGCTATCTTTTTGAAGCATCGTTTCCACGCATTGGATAAAGCTCTTAACGCTCATTGAGGAGCGCATTTAGACACCTCATAATACCATTGATTTTCAGGTTTAACTAATGCTACCAACCATTGGTGAAGGTCAATAGCAGTAGGAAACTTAATTTTATCATTTGGGTTAGCTTTGTTGTGGTCTAAGATTTGCTTGGTTAAAGCTAATCCCCAGTTCCAAGCATGACGTGGGGTTCCTGCGTGTTGAGATAATAATGAGCGTTGTTGATTATTCAGTTTTAATTCCGTCTTGAATCCTAGTAGCAACGTCCCTTAACTCCTCTACGATTTTTCTATTTTTGTGACTTCTGGAGCCATACAACCTAGCAGAAAATACAGTAATAATTTCTAAGACATCTTGTGCTAAATCCTCCTCAAATGTACTGTCTTCAGTTCGATTGATAATGACAACTTCAGTTCCAAAGTGTTCACACAGACTAAAGATTAATTCACTACCAAATCTAAGTAGTCTATCTTTATGAGTTAAGACTAATCTCTCTACTTTACTATCAACAATCAATCTGATTAATCGCTTTAATCCTTTCTTGTTGTAGTTAAGTCCAGAACCTAGGTCGTCTATGATTTCAACTTGCCAACCATTTTGAGCGCAAAACAGTTCGACAACTTCTTTTTGATGTTCCAAATCCTTCCTTTGGTCATGACTAGAAACACGGCAATAGCCAACAGTATAAGAGAGATTCTCTTTTACTCCAAGCAACTGAGAAATGGTATAACGCCGATGTCCGTTAGCGGTTCTTTCGGGTATTAGTTTACCTTCGGACTCCCAACGTCTTAAAGTTGATACGCTTACACCTTTTAATTTAGCCGCTTCTGATATGGTTAACTTGCTCATAAGACTATGATAGCACAGATTATGAGCAAGTTTAAATAATATTAGTTAGATTTTTGGTTTCTGTTACTTACTCCAGATTCGCCTGCTTTGTTGAACCTTTTGTATCGCAACCTTTTAAGTCTTCAACTAGAAGATACCAGTGCCGTGGTTGCCATAACCACTCTATTTCTTTGGGGGACATTTGGCATAATCTTTATACCACCTACCTTTGAACCTCTTTGTCACCCCTTGAGCTTACTGCCATATTTTAAAATTATCAAAAGCGCACACTCCCGGAAAGCCATTTATTTTTTACAATAGAAGATTCCCTAGATTATTTTTGCGGGAGGCAATCGGTGATTCTCAATTTTTCCTTAAGGATTGTAGCGGCCAAAGGCAGACTATTCTGTAAGTTTTCACTCTACAAAACCTATCGGGTGGTCAGTACTGCCCCCGTCGATGTCCTCTGGCAAAAATTAATCAATGTGGCCGATGTCTCTTGGCATCCTTTGATTGCCAAGGCTGATGTTCCCTTGGGTTTAATCGCTAAACCGGGGTTAATCTATCAAGCTGTCACCCGTCTGACTCCCATTCCTATCCGGGTTTTTGTGGAAAATGTCCGCCCCGGTGAACTCCTCAGCCTAAGAGTTCTCGCTATCCCCGGCATGGAACAGAAAATGACCTACCAAGTGGAATCAACCCTCTGTGGTAGTTATATTTCCTATTCTGTCACTCTGCGGGGTTGGCTGTCCCCCTTTATCTGGTGGTTAAGTCGTCCCTATTTAGCCAAAGTCGCCGCCCAACTAGCCCACGCGGCGGAAGAATTAACGGCATAAAACTGGGGGCAGGGTGTGGGGTGTGGGGTGTGGGGAGAATACATAAAAGCTGTCTCGGAATCTCCTGACGACCGGCTCCCCAAAACGAAAACTTCCTAGTTCACTAATAAATAATCTGCCAAAGGTCAAGATCTAAGTCACAATAGTATATGGATAGACTTAAACAAAATTTTATTCAGCTGCATTGGTACATATAGTCTACTGATATCATCCCGACGAGTTGAGCGCAACAACCTCAATCCGCCGGGATGAACTATCTCTAGAGACTTTACTGATGAAGTAAGCTCTACAGGAGGGAATTATGGGGGAATTAAACACAGCCGAACTTCTAGTTAAATGTCTAGAGAATGAAGGGGTCGAGTATATTTTTGGGCTACCCGGGGAAGAAAACCTCGATGTTTTGGAAGCCCTGAAAAACTCCTCGATCAAATTTATCACCACCCGTCACGAACAGGGTGCGGCTTTTATGGCCGATGTCTATGGACGCTTGACGGGAAAAGCGGGGGTTTGTCTCTCCACTTTAGGACCGGGGGCGACTAACCTGATGACAGGGGTAGCCGATGCTAACCTCGATGGGGCGCCCTTAGTGGCCATCACCGGCCAGGTGGGAACTGATCGGATGCACATTGAATCCCATCAATACCTAGATCTGGTGGCCATGTTCGCCCCGGTGACGAAATGGAATAAACAAATCGTGCGGCCGGGTATCACCCCAGAAGTGGTACGGAGAGCCTTTAAAACCGCCCAAAGTGAGAAACCGGGGGCAGTTCATATCGATCTTCCCGAAAATATCGCCGCTATGGCTGCCGATGGTTATCCCTTGCCCCTCGATAGTCAGGAAAAAGTTTACGCTTCCTATCGGACTTTGAACATGGCGGCGGCGGTGATTTCTAAAGCGAAAAATCCCTTGATTTTGGCGGGAAATGGGGCAATTCGCGCTAATGCTAGTGAGGCTTTAACGGAATTCGCCACGGCCTTGAATATCCCTGTGGCTAACACTTTTATGGGTAAGGGGGTGATTCCCTATACCCATCCTCTGGCTCTTTGGGCGGTAGGATTACAGCAACGGGATTTGATTAGTTGTGCCTTCGAGCGCAGTGATTTAATTATCGCTGTTGGTTACGATTTAATCGAGTATTCCCCGAAAAAATGGAATCCAGACGGGAAATTACCGATTATTCACATCGGCATGACTCCGGCGGAAATTGACAGCAGTTATGCCCCGGTGGTGGAAGTGGTGGGTGATATCACCGATTCTCTCATCGATATCCTCAAACGGGCCGATCGCCAGAATAAACCAACTCCTGTCACCGCGGGATTAAAGACGGAAATTCGGGCCGATTACGAAACTTATGCCAATGATACGGGTTTTCCGATCAAGCCACAAAAATTGATCTACGATCTGCGTCAGGTGATGGGACCGGAAGATATCGCTATTTGCGACGTGGGCGCTCATAAAATGTGGATGGCGCGCCAGTATCACTGCGATTGTCCCAATACTTGCATTATTTCTAACGGTTTCGCCGCTATGGGTATTGCTATCCCCGGTGCGATCGCCGCTAAGTTAGTTCATCCCGATAAACGCATTGTAGCGGTGACGGGGGACGGCGGTTTTATGATGAATTGTCAGGAATTGGAGACAGCTTTGCGGGTGGGAACTCCCTTCGTCACTCTCATCTTTAATGATGGCGGTTACGGTTTAATCGAATGGAAGCAGTTTAACCATTTTGGGACATCTTCTTTTATTAAGTTTGGTAATCCCGATTTTGTTAAATTTGCTGAAAGTATGGGATTAAAAGGCTATCGGGTGGAATCTACTCAGGATTTGATCCCGATACTAGAGGATGCTTTCCGGCAAGAGGTTCCCACTGTTATTGATGTTCCCGTCGATTACGGTGAAAATCTGCGTCTTTCCCAAAAATCGGGCGATCTAAGCTGTCAGATTTGGGAATAGAAGTTGATAGCGGCAAGCAACCCCCGAAAGCTTGCCGTTATCTTCTCGAAAAAAATCCCCTAACTAAATCTCAGCTAGGGGGAAGTAATTAGGTTGGCTTTGGTAACGTTAGAAAACCCAATCTAGAATAACCATTCTAGAACCGCCTCATCTTTAGTGTTGGTATTGCGAGAGGGGGTTTCCCGGGTAAATTTCATGTGGATAGAACGATTTTGTTCACCATCGGCGGCCACGGCCATAATCGGATAATCGATTAAACCGTCTTGGAAGGACATCTGATAGCGGAAAGTGCCATCGGAATTGAGTTTAATCGGACGACCACCGATAGTTACGGTGGCATCGGGTTCCGTAGCACCATAGACGATTAATTCTGCATCGGCAACTAACCAGAATTTGCGCGGACGTTGTAGGGTTTCCGAAGCACCCATACCGATACCGGAAGCAGTTATGCCGATACCGGAAGCGGTTAGTCCCGATACCGTGGGAACTGCCCACATACCAACCCCGGAGGGGAATACATAAGAACTGATCACTTCCGAGATTGGTACGGAACCAGCGACGTGCTGCATGGAACCAAACAAGGAACCGGCCACCCGTAGGGCCTCGATATCGCCGACACTCTCGAAAATTTGGTCGTAGATGGGGCTAGTTCCCGTGATTCCTGCGCTGCTGCCGTAGCGTTTGCTGGGGGGAACGAGTTCGTAAACAGTTTTGCCCACCAGTTCTTCTTCCCAGTTAACGGTGACAAAGATATCTTCAATCCAGTCGGAAGGATAGACGGGAGGAATCCGCACTAAAGGAGAACGGGCCAAAACTAACCAACGACCATCAGCACAACGATAACCGATATCGATAACATAATCTCGATCGCTGACCGGAACCGGTAAATACCATTCCCGGGCTAATTCATCACAGAGATATTCTTGGACGCTATGCGCGCCTTGGCTATTGAGATCGATATCGGTGACATCATAAAGACGTAGGGCTAACTGTTGTCCCCCTTGACGACGTAGAGCTTCTTTTGATTCGTTGGGGATATCCCAGTAAGCATAGGCCCACTGAGGATCGCGAGGTAGGAGGGTAATGCGATTTTCACCGTAGCCACCGGGCAGATCTCCTAAACCATCATCCACCGAACCTAGGACATCTTCGATCGGGTTAGCTTGACCTAATTCAAATTTTGCTGCTTCCACTGGTTTTTCCTCTTTAATAGTAGATTTAAAATTGCCGCTTACTCCCATAGCTTGGGTAATTGCCTCGATTAATTGCGTTTTCCGCATCCGACTGTAACGAGAGATGCTGTATTGACTGGCAACTCGTCGTAGTTGCCGCAAGGTCATCTCATCTAAGGGGGGGTATTCTGGAACCATGAGTTGACACTCTCCGATTAGTTACGACGGCAGATGTTTTTGAGCATTTGCAAAAGCAGTGATCTGGGTAATCCTTCTAACTACTCATCGATTGCTGTGTGAACGAGAGATCCACTCGATGGGGATCAAGGGAATCGCTTGTTATAAATACCTATTAAACAGTAAGATTCCGATTTTGACCAAGTACCTTGTCATGATTTCTTGACAAAATCGCCAAACCCTTGATCCCCAAAAGATTTTCATGTCAGGAAGTTTTGATATTCTGTCCAGCATTGACACTGTATCTGAGAAATTTTAGTACAAATGCTCGGACTTCCTCTCCCTGCTCCCCACTGTTTACTGATCACTGATCACTGATCACTGATTTGTACTCCGATCCCGATCGCCTGTAATCTGATATTGAGACTTTTAGTTAAGGAGACTGAACCGCTTGGCTACCCGTGTGATTATTGTTCGTCATGGACAAAGCAGTTATAACGCAGAGCAGAAAATACAAGGTCGCAGTGATGGCTCGGTTTTGACGGAAAAAGGCCATCTGGACGCGGAAAAAGTAGGAAATGCCCTCAGTCAAATCGATATCGCCGCTTTTTACTGTAGTCCTCTCCAAAGAGCCAAATCTACTGCTGAGGTGATTCAGTCTCGTTTAAATAACTCTCCCGTCATTCAACCCACTTCGCAGTTACTAGAAATCGATCTGCCTATCTGGGAAAATATGGTCAAAGAGGAGGTAAAAGCTCAATACCCCCAAGAATATCGGGATTGGCACCAAAAACCTCACGAATTTAAGATGATACTGCCCGATGGTCAAGAACATTATCCCGTTCTCTCCCTCTATCAACAGGCCCAGGATTTTTGGCGAGAAATTATTCCCCAACACGAGGGCCAAACTATCCTCATTGTTGCCCATAACGGCATTAATCGCTGTTTAATCCTCAGTGCGATCGGTATTCCAGTTTCCTTATACCATTCCCTGCAACAATCTAACTGTTGCGTTAATGTTCTCAATTTTACAGGTGATTTTGGTGATCCTGTGCAGGTGGAATCCCTCAATCAAACGGCACACTTAGGGATAGCTTTACCCCCACCGCGTCCTCCTTTCCAGGGTTCCAGGCTGCTGCTTGTGCGTCACGGAGAAACCCAATGGAATCGGGATAAACGTTTTCAAGGTGTGCGCGATATTCCTCTCAATGATAACGGCAAAGCTCAAGCTGAGAAAGCCGCCGAATTTCTGCGAGAAACGGCGATCGATCACGCTGTCACCAGTCCTTTGTCCCGTCCCAAGGAAACTGCCCAAATTATCCTGCAATATCACCCCGATGTCACCTTAGATACCCAAGTGGATCTGACGGAAATCTGTCACGGACTTTGGGAAGGTAAATTAGAGGAGGAAATTGAAGCGAGTTTCCCCGGTATGTTAGAAGACTGGAAAAATGCCCCGGAAACCGTGCAAATGCCGGAAGGGGAGAATTTACAGGAAGTTTGGGATCGAGCGATCGCTTGTTGGCGGCAAATCGTTAAAACCTATAGTAATAGCGATAGTCCTAAGACAATTATGGTAGTGGCCCACGATGCCATTAATAAGGTGATTCTTTGTTATTTATTGGGTTTAAAACCCGCCAATTTCTGGAATATTAAACAGGGAAATGGCGCGGTTAGTGTGATCGATTATGCCAAAGGAGTTGACTCTCAACCGGTCCTGCAAGCAGTTAATATTACCTCTCATCTAGGATCGGGAATACTCGATCGCACGGCAGCTGGCGCTTTATAACAGTTATCAGTGATCAGTTATCAGTTAGCAGTTAGCAGATTTGAGTTTTAAGTGAGCAGTATTAAATATAGCGGTTTTCAGTCTAATAAGGTATAGTAAATCCCTTGATAGATAGGCGTTTCAGCGTTTCAATCGGGACTCACTTCTGTGAAAACCGCTATAGCAAGTTTCCTACTGTCTTTTCTACTGATTACTGATTACTGATCACTGATTACTGATCACTGAAAAAAGCTTCCCACTTAACTAAAAGCTAATTTATTTTCAATCTGTCTAACTACCGTTAGTGCCGAATAGCTGACTCCGGCAGTGCCTTCTCCCGGATGGGTGGAATCTCCCACTAACCAAAGATGGGGGATCGGAGTGCGCGTCGCTACTCCAAAAGGGCCAAAAGTGGACAGTCTTTGACCAATACCGCCGACAATGCCCTGATTTCGCCCCGTAAACCGTTCAAAAGTGCGAGGAGTAGCTGATTCGATGTGAACGATGTGATCAGGGCTAAGATGGAAATAATTACCGAGACGATTGATCGCCTCTTGGGTGTATGCTGCTTTTAATTGCTGATAATTATCTTCTCCTTTTCGCCACCAAAGACTGGTATCGGTGAAGGAAGAAGCAATAATCGTCGCTTTTCCCACTGGGGCGCGGCCATCCCCTTCTTTACTCACGGAAACAAACAAAGAGTTATTTTCGCCGATCATGCCATCGTCATCGTAGAGGAATTGCAAATGGGGAGGACAATCGGGGGGAATAGCAGCGCGATCGACTCCTAAGTAGGCCACAAAAGCACCAGATGCGGGGGGAAGTTTTTCGATTCTCCGGTGATAAAGACTGGGAATGGCTTCGCGATCGATTAATTGTGGTAAATTTTGGATCGGGATATTGGCGACAATCTCATCGGCCATTTCTGGATGTATTTGGCCATTTTTTTGATTTCTGACGATAATTCCCGTGGCTTTTCCCTTTTCTGTCAGTATTTTTTCGACTGTGTGGCGCATTTGCAATTTACCGCCGTATTTTTCCAAAGCTGCCACTAGGCGATCGCTTAATACCTGCATACTACCCTGAAGGTGGGATAAACCTTGGGGAGACTGAGAAACTGCTAAAGCGGTGGCGGCATAAAGTAAAGCGGTTTCATCGGCAGTAACTTGGGAATAAAGCTTTAACTGGAGATCAAGGAAGGTTTTTAGGCGTTTATCTGTCTCTAAGCCGTATAATCGCAGAGCATCGCCCACAGTCATCAAAGTAAAAGGGAAGGTAATGGCAGTATCTAAACGCAAAGCGGCGATTAATTGCCCTAAATCCCACCAGTTGCGCGGGGGTAAAACTGGATCGCGACTTTGAAAACGCCAACTTGCTTGAAAGAGTTTTTGTAATAATTGCCAAAAAGGTTCGCTGCCCGGAAATTGTTTTTGTCTTTCCTCTTGCCACTTTTGCCGATCGCGCCAGACGTTAATCGCAGTGGTTTCCCCCGGCAGAAAAACAGCACAAGCGGGATCGCAGGGGACAGAATCGGGTAAATCTATCCCTAATTCGGCAAAAATGCGCTGATGAATGCCCCCTACTTCTAATCCTGCCACTTGAGTTGCCCCCACATCAAAAGTAAAACCCCGACGGGAAAAAGTCGAGGCACAACCTCCGGGGACAAGCGCCTGATCATATACTGTGACTTGATAACCTCGACGCGCCAATAATGCCGCCGCCGTTAGTCCGCCAATCCCTGCACCAATAACGGTAATTTGCGTCATTTTCTTAACAATTATTTATATTTATTTTTATAGTAACACTGCTGTCTTTTCACTGATTACTGATTACTGTTCACTGATAACTGATAAAATCTCCTTATGAATCCCTGTTGTGACTTATTGTCTATAGACTAAAAAGTAACATACTTTTATTATCCAAAGCATGAGTGTTAGATTACTTTTTGGTCAAAATGTCAAAAAAGTTCGTGAGCAGAAAGGCTGGTCGCAAGATCGCCTGTCTGAAGAGACAGGATTACACCGAACTTATATCAGTGGTATTGAACGAGGCGTTAGAAATCCAACAATTGAAATTGTTCAACAACTTGCTACTGCATTAGGTGTTGAGATTCAAGATTTGTTTATCGATTCTAATAAATAATTGGTATAGTAAGTGATTAATCTTTACAGGCAGCAACAATTCCAACTTTACAATTCAGCAAGAAACTATTTCATAGCAAGACCAAATGCCTTGATTGAGCTAGAAAGGTTTTTGACTAATCATATTGTGTCATTAGTTCAATCAAACCTTGCTGAAATTAAAAATGACTACAATGAAGCATCCTATCTTTATCCTTTCTGGGAAAACTATCCACCTGAAGATAGAGGTCGTCAGCCCATAATGGATCAGTATACTTGGCTCGAAGTTGGTGAACATGCAATAGGAGCTAAACTACCAAGGTTATTAGTCAATAGCTTTGATGTTAGGGATACTGGAATTCCGACAGGGGCCGATCAAAGATTTGTTATAAGTAGCAAAATATACTGGAAGCTACCCAAGGATTTACTAATTCAGCATGGCTGTTTATAGATATTAAAAGTGTGGGACCAAGAGATGATCAAGATCATACTGTGATGAGCCATAATCAAGTCTCGGGTGATGGAACTTGGGAAAATTCTCAAGCAGGAGTTAGAAACTCGATACTACAAGCAATTGGGGCGAGAGCATCACATGATTTTCATGCAAGTATTCCACCTATTTATGTTCTGTCTGATGGAACTATTGCACCAGTTGTGATTATTGCTCTAAAGCCTGTATATCAAATGTTACAGGCAAACCATAGTAACATCAGAAATAATGGACAACCTTTGGAAAGAATTGATGTTGCCTGTATCCCTAACGGACTCTTACTAACCCAAAATCCAAATTACCTTAACACTTATAGAGGGATTTTATTTCCAGGGAAAGATGATAAATCAAAAGACACTAGGAAATTACGAGTGCGAGTTAGTTTCTCACTATTAAAGGAAATTCACCCGTGGAGAGTAGAATCTATTCTAGTTGCCGACCCTTAAAAATTTAGTCTAAGTTGGCTCTCTTCTTTATTAATATTTTCTCTTGCTAGGCTTACATATTTAGCTTCTTTTTCTATGCCTATAAAGCTTCTTTTATTCTGAATACAAGCTATTGCAGTCGTGCCAGATCCCATAAATGGATCTAATACAGTATTTCCTTGATCGCTATATAACCGCACAACCCTTGAGGCAAGTTCTAAAGGGAATTTTGCTTCGTGGTCATCGTTTGATCTTACACTTCTAATAAACCATACCGCTCTAGAACCCCAAGCTTTCCACTCATCTGGATTGATCTTTTTTCTGTCTATAATTTGCTGACCAGGTTTCCAAAAAATATAAAGATCTTCATACTCATCAACGGACTTAAGCGAGTTAGAAGTCCATTTGCAATTTGCCCATGCTGGATCTTTTACCCAAATTCTTCGATCGTATAAGTAAAGGCCACATTCTTGTCCATAGCTTTGAAGAAATCCTCCAATAAGATGCATTCTTGTTTGGGACTCGTATTTTCCACCTCTAATGTTATTGCCGTTAAGTCTCCTATCAATTGTTTGCTCACTACAACCCAAGTAATCAGCCAATTGATAACGATTAAATTCGGGAAATTTTTCTTTTGCTTCCAGTACCATTTCTTTGGTAACTTTTGATTTTTGCATGCAAATGTTCATCGCTTGAAATTTAGGAATTTTTTCATCTTTAAAACAACGAATATCTCCAACATTGATTACGAGAAATCCACCGGGCTTCAAAACGGTAAAGTGATGATTGATTACTTGGCGAAGCATTGCCTGCCAAGATTGATATGTTTCTTCTTTCTCGTATTCTTTTCCTACAAAATATGGTGGTGACCAGAAGCTCAGATCTATTGACTCAGGCGCAATCTGCTTCATCAATATTTCTGCTCGTCCCTGATGAATAGTATTGATTTCAAGAAAATCCATTACTTCAATTACAAACTGATGTTACTCATAGTGTACATCCTGTGGTCTATATAGTCAACATATTGAGAGTTAAATCCTGTTTTTTTGAAATCTGTATAACCGGTAAATTGGAGGCTTAACAGTTTACTTGGGCCCCTAGGGTATCTAAAGCTAAAATTTTCACCTCAGAGTTAATCCCCACTTGCTGCCAAGCATTTTTCATCTCTGTTGCTGTTTTTTGGGCATTGTCGGGGTTAGTTAAAGCTAATAGGGTGGGACCTGCGCCACTAATTACCATCCCGTAAGCACCCGCGTTAATGGCGGCTTTTTTGACCTTTTCGTAACCCGGTATTAAAGATTGGCGATAGGGTTGATGCAGTTTATCCTCTAGGGCAATTCTCAGCCAATCGCCGTTACCCGTCTCCAATCCCCGCAATAATAAACCCAAGCGGGAAATATTGAAAATTGCCTCCTGACGGCTAATTTTTTCGGGTAAAACCGCCCTAGCTTTTTCCGTAGCCAGTTCAAAATCGGGAATCGCTAGGACGGGAATGAGATTTTTTTGCCAAAATACTTGACAAATAGCCCAATCTGTGCTGTCTCCTGCCGATAGCTGACAGTTGCCCCGCAAAGCCGGCACCACATTATCTGGATGTCCCTCCAAGGCGATCGCTAATGCTTCGATTTCCCCCATAGATAAAGGATTTCCCGCACATTGATTGGCAGCCACTAACCCACCGATAATAGCAGTGGCAGAACTACCTAAACCTCTAGCCAGAGGAACCCCTAAACCGATCTCGATGGCTATGCGGGGCGGATTCTGTCCTATTTTTTGATAAACTTGCAAAAAAGAAGTGTAGATTAAATTATCAGTACCTTGGCTAACTTTAGCTGATTCAGTTCCCTTGACACTAATGCTGACAGGGTTAGCTGTCGTTGCTGGCAGCCGGGTAAAAGTAAACTGATTATATAGGGTTAAGGCCGCTCCGAGACAATCGAAGCCGGGCCCAATATTAGCAGTGGTAGCGGGAACTGTTACCGTAAAAGTTGTCATCGAAAATTTTGGGTCTGAAACCCCGTCGTTCTACGACGGCTTTACCGTTAAATACTAGCGCATTTACCAAATATATGCTAAAATGTGAGACATGGAAAAAGCCTACTCG
>VYLV01000141.1_pt1 | contig 19677 bp, 25 predicted proteins | sample 5114191 | NCBI WGS metagenome assembly VYLV01 (sample SAMN12291782, study PRJNA351875) | freshwater metagenome | isolation source: freshwater lake | place: USA: Michigan, Little Long Lake | collected 2013-08-08 | reverse complement strand
AAAGTCTTTTAGTGGGGACAGGGAACAGGGAACGCCGGAACCGCCGAACGGGAACAGTTTTTGAGGCTTTAACCCATCCGGCACTGTCATAAGTGCAAGGGTTTTGTGTTAGTATTTGGTTTTCAAGAGCGTTACATTTGGCACTTTTTCGCTCCTAAAAAACGGCGAAACTCTTGTCCAGATTACCTTGTATTAGTTCTTCAGCAAACCCTATGTAAAACCTGTTTAGCCACATTCACAATGCCTTTTGGGGTAAAATTCTGTTTAAATTGGCTAAATTGGGGGGAATATATCCCCTATCTGGTTTTAATCTGAACTGAGGTTAACCACAGCTAATTCTAATCTTGGCTCTTCCTTTTCTAGCTCCTTTTTGCTAAAACTTAACACCTCATCTAGACAATCAATTACCACCGTATCCCCTTCCATAAAAGCTTGTTCGAGAATTTTTGTGGCTAAAGGATTCTCCAACTCCCGTTGGATAGCACGTTTTAAAGGTCTCGCACCGTAGGTAGGATCGTAACCAACAGTAACGATATGATTTTCTGCTGCCGCAGTTAATTCTAGATTGATTTTTTGTTCTCCTAATAATCTTTCCAGACGCTGTAATTGCAGACGAACAATGTAACGCAATTCTTCTTTTTTCAGGGTATGGAAAATAATTAAATCGTCGATACGATTCAAAAATTCGGGACGAAAATGACTCCGCAAAGCTGTTAAAACCCGTTTCCGCATCTCCTCATAATCGGCATCTTCGGAAACATTTAAAATATGGTCACTGCCAATATTACTGGTCATCACGATAATCGTATTCCGAAAATCCACCACGCGCCCCTGAGAGTCGGTAATGCGCCCATCGTCAAGCACTTGTAATAAAATGTTAAAAACATCCCGATGTGCTTTTTCCACTTCATCCAATAAAACCACAGAATAGGGACGACGACGCACCGCTTCCGATAGTTGTCCCCCTTCCTCGTAACCCACATAACCCGGAGGCGCGCCGATTAACCGCGAAACCGCGTGTTTTTCCATGTATTCCGACATATCGATGCGAACCATGGCCTCCTCGGAGTCGAACAGTAACCCCGCTAAGGCCCGCGCTAACTCGGTTTTACCCACTCCTGTAGGTCCCATAAATAGGAATGAACCAATTGGACGGGAGGGATCTTTCATTCCCGCGCGCGCTCGTCGAATCGCCGCCGCTACTGCCGTGACCGCTTCATTTTGTCCGACAACTTTTTTCTGTAAATGAGACTCTAATTCTAATAATTTTTGTCGTTCTGATTCCATTAAACGATTGACTGGAATTCCTGTCCAACGGGCAACTATTTCGGCAATATCGGCATCAGTTACCTGTTGTCTTAACAGGGTAGAACCTGCCGCTTGAATAGTTTCTAGTTCTTTTTCTTTTACTTCTAATTCCCCTTGTAAAATTTCTAGTTTGCCATACTTTAATTGGGCTGCTTTATTGAGATCATAAGCCCGTTCCGCCTGTTCCACCTGTAGGCGCAATTGTTCCTCTTCCTCTCGCAATAATTTAATTTCCTCGGCGATATGTTTTTCCGTTTGCCATTGGTCAGCGAGGGGCTTTTGTTTACTTTCTAATTCCTCAATTTCTTCGATAATTCTTTCTAAACGCTCTTGAAAAGCTCGATCTTTTTTCTCCTCTTTTTCTAAGGAGAATTTTTCCATCCGTAACTGCATTAAGCGACGATCTATCATTTCCAAATCGGCGGGTTTAGTGGTACTTTCTACCTCTAATTTGGCCGCCGCTTCATCGACTAAATCGATCGCTTTATCTGGTAAAAAGCGATCGCTAATATAACGATGGGATAGGGTAGCTGCTGCCACTAGGGCCGAATCGGTAATTGTCACCCCATGATGCAGCTCATAACGTTCTTTTAAACCCCGGAGAATCGAGATAGTATCCTCCACGGAAGGTTCCTTAATATAAACCTGTTGAAAACGTCTTTCTAAAGGGGGGTCTTTTTCAATATGATTGCGATATTCATCTAAAGTTGTCGCCCCAATACAGCGCAATTCTCCCCGAGCTAACATAGGTTTTAATAGGTTGCCTGCATCCATCGATCCCCCTTCCCTAGAACCCGCACCGACGACGGTATGTAGTTCATCGATAAAGAGAATAATTCTCCCTTCTGATTGGGTAACTTCTTTCATGACTGACCGCAATCTTTCCTCGAATTCGCCTCGATATTTTGCCCCAGCGATTAAACTTCCCATATCGAGGGAAATTAACTGACGATTTTTCAAAGATTCGGGAACATCTCCGTTAATAATCCTTTGGGCCAATCCTTCCGCAATAGCGGTTTTTCCTACCCCCGGTTCACCGATTAAAACCGGGTTATTTTTAGACCGTCGCGAGAGGACTTGCACCACCCGTCGAATTTCTTCATCGCGACCGATAACCGGGTCTAATTTGCCTTCTTTGGCCGCTGCTGTTAAATCCCGGCCATATTTATCTAAAGCTTCGTATTTTTCCTCTTGATTGGGTTCAGTAACCTTTTGAGTACCGCGAATAGCTTTGATAGCTAATTCTAAATCTTGGGGGTCAAGATTGAAAGTGCGTAAACATTTCCGGCCAACCCTTTCATCTTCGGCAAAACCGACGAGAAGATGTTCGACGGAGATAAATTTATCTTGCCAACTTTCCCGGGATGCTTCCGCTCGATCGAGCAGCAGATCGAGACCACGACCTAGGTATAATTGATCGACGATGGCCACTTTCGGCTGTCGGTTGGTGAAGACTTCTAGCTGTTGTTGCAGTCGCGGAATTTCAATATTAGCTTTTTGTAAAATCCGGGTGGCTAGACCGTTATTCTGCTCTAGGAGGGCAATAATAACGTGTTCCACCTCTAAGGTCTGATTTTTAAAGCGTCGCGCAATTTCTTGCGATTTAACAATCGAATCCCAAGCTTGTTCGGTAAATTTATTCGAGTCTGTGGGTTGCATTCTGCACCAATGAGGAAAGCCAGTGTCAGAGGTCTAGTATAGCAAGGAGTCTCGATCGATCACAAAGTTCCAGGAGCCACAAAAGCTCTGACTTATTTATCACTATTACCCAATTCGCTTAAAGCAGTCCCGGTGAGACGACAAATTTGCCACTCTTTGAAGACCTTAGCCCCCATTTTTCCATAAAAATCGATCGCCAGTTGATTCCACTCTAAGACAGTCCATTCTAAAAGTCCTGCATCCCTAGCGACGGCAATTTTAGCCACAGCAATTAGTAAAGCTTTCCCGATCCCTTGACTGCGATAATCGGGTAAAACGAAGATATCTTCTAGGTAAAGCCCCGGTTTAGTGATAAAGGTGGAATAGTTAGCAAAAAATAGGGCAAAACCGACTATTTTACCCTCTACTTCCGCCACCAATGCTTCGATGTAGGGTTTTTCTCCGAATAAATGATCCCCTAACGCTTGACTATTTCCTGTCATTAAATGGCTGCGTTCTTGATAGGCTGCTAAGGCAAGAATTAAGTCAAAAATAGCCTTGACATCGGTAGCAACGGCAGCACGGATGGAATAATTCATGATTGCTGGTCAAATCTTGATTTTAATGCTGATGATGTTTATGGGGAGATTCAGCAGGGGGAGAATTAAGATTGGAAAAATGACCGTTATTTAATCCCATCCCAACGCTACCAATACTGAAAAGTCCCATGGAAACAAAACCAGCTGCAATTGTCCCCATGGCCACGGTTCCAATGGAAACCACTCCCATAGGGACAACACCGATGGAAATAACGCCCATGGGAACAATGCCAATAGAAATTATACCAGTGGGGGCAATACCGATCGACAACCATTTTCGCCCGGAATTACCACAACTATTCTCTTTTTCTTGACCTAGATTGGAATCCATGCTTTTAATCCCGAAGATGCTTTGAGCCTTCCCATCCTAGGTTAGGGGTAGAATTCTTGTCAAAAGACCGCTAGTCAAAATGAAAGTTAATTTTTTATAAAAACTATTGACTTTTCATCTCAGTTATGTATTGGCGGGATACCAGCTGCGTCGAGAATTTTCGGGACTAAATCCTCCCGTTTAATCGCCATGATGTGGACACCTTGACATAACTGCTGGGCTAATTTTATTTGTTCGGCGGCGATTTTGATGCCTTCTTCGAGAGGATGAGCTGCATCGGCGAGTCTTTGAATGATCTGGTCGGGAATTTGTACCCCTGGCACATTTTTATTTAAAAATACGGCGTTTTTAGCTGATTTTAACAGAAAAATCCCCGCTAGAACTGGTTTATCGGCGAGGGAGGCCACCTGCTGCATAAACTTATCAAGGCACTCGAAATCCGTAACTAATTGACTTTGAAAAAACTGCGCTCCTGCTTCGATTTTACGCTCAAAACGGCGTTGAAGACCAGACCAACTTTTTGACTGCACATCGACGGCAGCCCCGGCAAAAAGTTCTAGAGGTCCATCCGGTAAAGATTTATCGTTAAAGTCAAAACCTTTATTCAATTTATCGATTAATTTTAACAAACGTACCGATTCTAGGTCAAAAACTGCCCTAGCTTGGGGATGATCTCCTGCTTTGACGGGATCTCCAGTTAAAGCTAGTATATTTCTCAATCCTAAAGCATGAGCGCCCATTAGGTCTGCTTGTAATCCGATCACATTGCGATCGCGACAGGCCATTTGACAGATGGGTTCGATGTCGTGTTGATAGAGAATAGCGGAGGCTGCCAGAGAGGACATTCGCACTACGGCGCGACTGCCATCGGTAATATTAGCGGCATGAACGCGATTTTTTAGCCAGAGGGCCATTTCTAGCATATGACTGGCATTACCACCTTTCGGGGGAGTAATCTCGGCTGTAATCAAAAATTCTCGGTCTTGAACCGCGCGTCGTAAACGAGTAGTCATCGAGTTATCTAGGGTTTAATCATAAATTCTATAGTAGATTTAGCCCGAAAATCACTCGGAGGGAAGGAATGATCATCGGGCTGCGTGCTTTATACTGGTCAGTGTCAGTGCCTAGCTGATATCTAAGTTAACTGGCAGGAAAAAATTTCTAATGTAGTATAATGCACTGACAGTTTAACCAAATTCGTTTACAAGTGTAAAGGACAACCGATTCGATCGAGCGATCATGCAAACTCTTTCTCGTTTACCTACTAAAGACAAAGGCCTAATCATGCCCCATCCCCTCAAAATCGTCGCTTTAGGTGATAGCCTTGTGTATGGCTATGGCGACCCCGTGGGTGGCGGTTGGGCCGAGCGCCTACGTCGTTTGTGGATGGAAAGTGCCGGTCATGCCCTGTATAATTTGGGTATTCGCGGCGATCGAGTGGTACAAGTGTCCGAACGTTTAGAACAGGAATTTCGTCTCAGGGGGGAAATTCGCAATCGTCTCCCCGACCTGATTCTTCTCTCCGTCGGTGTTAATGATACAGCCCGCTTGGGCCGGCCCGATGGTCGCACCTACACCGATCACGATCTTTTTCAAACTCAAATCGAACATTTACTCGCCCGGGCCCGTTCTCTTTGCCCGGTTTTGTTTATAGGTATGATTCCCGTGGATGAGCGGAAAATGCCCTTTTTAGATTGCTTTTACTTCAACCATCGCGATCAGTATCGTTTTAAAGAAACCACTAAACAAGCTTGTCTAGAGCAAAATATTCCCTATCTCGATTTATTTGATCTCTGGATGGACCGGGGTGATCTGTGGTGCCAAGAAAGATTAATGGCAGATGGACTTCATCCCAATGTGCAAGGCTATCAATCAATTTTAGAGGATATTTTACACTGGTCGCCCCTCACCTCCTTTGTCGGTGTGGATGGTTTTATTCAACCGTTCACAGGAATTGTAGAAAAGTGATATCCTCTGTTCTCGGTGGTTCTAGCGGCACTACAGAAACAAGAAGAGCCAGTAATATAACCGAACTTACCCCATACATATCTACTACAATGCTGAACAGGCAATTGCGCTACTCGTTCAAAATGTAGTAAATTAAGGGGCAAAATTTGCCAATCATTGATCTGAATTTGTGACTCAATAAATTCTCGAAAAGGTGAATCAAAAGTTAATTTTACCAGACTATATTTGATCGCCATTTCCCAAATACTAGCTTGACTATAGCGTTTCCTGTTCGCAAGAGGTACATTGTCGATGGTGAAAAGCTTCATCAGCAAAGGTTTGAGTGTGCCACACAGGTGTGAGAAACGCTATAAATCGACCAGTTTGGGATTAGTTGCCATGAAATCAGCAATATGTTCAAGCTGTTCAATTTCTTCCTCGGTTTCCCGTTCACGCCAATCCCAGACGACACTGTAATAATCGCCTTTATCCCCACTGTGCTTGAGAAACGAGCCTTGAAAGATACCAAGAGCAGGTTCGCTGACTTTTGGTATAATTCTAACCAAGTGTAGGAACAGCATAATTGCTATAACTACTGATCTGTTTAGCTTTCATCCACTAAATTTAACAGCCCATGAACGGGTAATCACCCATCATTCAGGAGTTTTTGCAATGCCAGGATTTCTTCCTTATCAAAAGATTAAAGAGCTGATCGATCAGAAATTATTAAACATATCAGACTTTGAACCATCTAACTTAGAAGCTTGCAGCTATGATTTGAGAATTGGAACAATTTTTCAACATGGTCAGATAATTAATAAAGCTCATGATAAACACTCTGAGCAGTTTGTAATAAAACCTGGTGAGGTTATTTATTTGTTGACCTGGGAAGAAATTAAGCTTCCAGAAAATATTTGTGCAACTGTTTTTCCACGAAATTTTGATAGTTCTGAAGGTCTTCTTGTTCTCAATCCAGGTCATATAGATGCTGGCTATGAGGGAGCTATTACTGTTACAGCAATTAATTTAAGAAAAACACCATTAGCTATACAAAGAGGACGAAAGATTTTGACTATAGTTTTTGAAGAAATGCTATGTAACACATCAAATCCTTATAAAAGAAATATTAGTAGACAAGAGCGAGAAGATCAGTTTAATGCTGCTTTAGTAGCACAAGATACACACAATTTATCTGAAATTATAGCTCAAGGCTCAGATTCACCTTATCCCACTAAACAAGAAGTAGAATTGATGATTGTGAAGCATTGGATAACTGTGTTGACTCTTATTTTAACCGCTGTCGCAGCTTTAACGGGAATTATTGCAGTTTGGATCAATATGCAACCGAAATCTGAGAATAATAATCAAAATCCAATTCCCTTAGAGAGTCCAAGTCCAACACCATCTCCAAAGGGAACTCAAGGTTAGTAATAATCAAGGTAATATAAAAATGGCTAAAAGTGGTCTGATTGTATTTGATTTAGATGATACTTTGCTAAATACCAGCAATGTTTATTGGCTTGCAAGAAAGCTTTTTGTGGAAAAATTATCTGAAGAATTACAAATTAACGAAGATAAATTAATTGAAGAATTTGAAAAAATTGATTATCTTCAAATGCAAAAACTAAAGCATTCTCCTTATCGTTATACTCGGAGTATGATAGAAACTTATAAATCTGTTTCTCATAAGATAAATCATCAAATATCCCAGGAAACTTTAAAAGCTATTAAAGATTTTGGACGTTTAATTTTAAAAAATACACCAAATACTATTAAGGGGGCTAAAGAAATTCTTGATTGGTCATCTCAAAACTATTCTCTTGCATTATTGACAAGAGGTGAAAATTCATTTCAAAAAAAGAAGTTACACAAAAATGAACTGTATAAATACTTTGATTTTATAAGAGTTGTGCCTCACAAAAATGCTGAAGTTTTAAAAAAATTCATCCAAGATATAGGCTTTGATTGTCAAGATGTTTGGGTTATTGGTGATTCACTAAAATCAGATATTAATCCAGGCATTGAAATTGGAGCAAAGTGTATCTTGTACGGCTATCATCATCCACATTATCATTGGATACAAGATCATGAAAGTGTTGCATTAGGCTCTTTTTACAAAGTTGATAATTTATCAGATATTAGACAAATTCTTGAGTCAGATTCTAATTCTAATTCCGAATCGAGGTCGATGACCTGAAAAAATCCGATATTTTGCAGGACTTGCACTTGAAGCCATCGTAGGTTGGATTGACGTAAGGAAACCCAACACACAATAATTGTTATGATTTCTTGGAGCAAGTTGAAAAATCGATCTTCTATGTTCAGCAACATCACAACATCAGTGAAGAAATCGGCACTCGGCAAGGGGCAGTATGAAATGGGATCACTTATTTAGATTTCAGATTCTATGCGGAATTATCGCCATTAGCCTGTAGTAGTGGTAGGGTTGACGTAAGGAAACCCAACACACAATAATTGTTATGATTTCTTGGAGCAAGTTGAAAAATCGATCTTCTATGTTCAGCAACATCATAACATCAGTGAAGAAATCGGCACTCGGCAAGGGGTAGTATGAAATGGGATCACTTATTTAGATTTCAGATGGTATATGGTAAAATTTGCATGATTCAGTAAGATTAGTATTATCCTATATTATTTCAACTCAACTTCCTATGAGTAACAAATCTACGATTAAATTGCTGATCGCTTTTAACGATCCTAACCTGGAACCTGAAGAACGCGACAAACAAGTCCAAGTATTACTGACAGAACTAGAACAGGCAGATGAAGTTGAATCGGTTAAACGCATTCTTGATCCCAATCCTCCTGAAGGTAATAAGTCATTGGGCGGTTTTTTGGGTGGAATCTTAATGACCGAAGTTAACCCCGCTAATGGCAAAAAACTGTTAGGGTTTCTGGGCGATCGCCTGGGAGGTAAACCGATAGAATTGTCGGTAGAGGCCAATGGTCGCAAGTTGACGGTTAAGGCTCACAGTCGAGAAGAATTGGAAATGGCTATTAAAGCGGCTCAAGACTTTATCTCAGTTTAAAGAAGGTATTATGGCAAAATTTGCTTTGTTAATTGGTGTGAGCGAGTATTCCGAAGGATTGCGCCCAATTTCTAGTGCAATTCTAGACGTTGAAGCAATGCGCCGAGTATTAGAGCATCCAGACATGGGAGCCTTTGATCAGGTTACAGTTTTGCCTAACCCAGACAAAGGGAGTATGGAAAAAGCAGTTGAGGATTTATTTGCTAATCGACAGCGAGATGATTTGGTGCTTTTATATTTTTCTGGGCATGGACTTAAAGATCAAGATGCTAAATTTTTTCTGAGTACAAGAGACACTGGGTGTTATCAGAATGGAAATTTTTTTCGTGCAACAGCTTTACCGGCAAGTGAACTTCAAGAGTATATCACAGATAGTCGTTCCCAAAGACAGATAATTATTCTCGACTGCTGTTTTAGCGGAGCATTGGTTCAGGGGATGCCAATCAAAGGAGAACTTAACATTCAAGAGGAATTAGGAGGTAAAGGAAGGGCGATTTTGACCTCTTCTAGTCCGATTGAATATTCTTTTGAGTCGGACAATAACGATTTGTCCATCTATACAAAATATCTAGTTGAAGGCATTGAAACTGGTGCAGCAGATAAGGATGGTGATCAATTAATTTCTGTTAATGAATTGCATGAGTATGCCAGCGAACGAGTAAAAGAAGCTGCCCCTGCAATGACTCCCAAATTTTATCTTTCTCTTGAAGGAGACGAGACTATTTATTTGGCCAGATCTCCTCTTGCTGCTAATGATCCTATATTTATTTATCGTGAGAAGGTTAGAGAAATTCTAGATGAATGGAGCAAGGAAAATATATGTAAAAAAAATTTTAATCGTGTAGAAAAAAACTGCCTACATGAACTAAGAAACGAATTAGATTTATCCTTAAATGAGGCAGATATTATTGAACAAGAGAATCTTGCGCCATTCAGAAAAAGATTACAAAATCTAACAGAGTACAAAGCAACTTTTAGAGAATTATTAGCTAATTCTATTTCAATAACAGAAGGAAACAGAAGGAGACTAAAAGAGTTACAAAGCCGTTACGGGCTGAGGGATGAGGATATTCAGGTGATTGAAGAAAAAGTGCAAAATGAGGTTTATCCAATTACTACGACGATTCCACCAAGCACTTCTCCTTCTGCAAAAATTGCCCAAATTTTGCATTCTATAAAAACTTTAAAGCCCAAAAATTTCAAATTAAATCTGCCAGTTAGCATAGGAATAGCATCAATAGCAGTTGTAGGTTTATTTGCCATTTATCGCCATAATATTATTCCTCCATTAGTTCCATCGGATTGTCCAAAACAAACGGGCGACTTTATTAGTGAAGGAGAAGAAAATCTTAATTACTCTCAATCGTTTAACAAGAAGAAAGGTGCAGAATATTTGGCACAGTGTGATTATCAAAAAGCCCTGTTAAGATTTAAGGACGCATGGCAACAGGATAGGCTAGATGCAGAAACATTAATTTACTTAAATAATGCTTTACTAGAAGCCAATAAAATGCAAAATTACACGATTGCTGTTGCTGTTAGTATTCCCAAAAATCAAAGTGACTTTAATGATGATGATGGTGATAGTCGAGCAAAAGAAATGTTACGAGGAGTAGCACAATTACAAACAAAAATTAATCTGGGACTTTTAAATGACAATGATCCATTCCTCAAGTATTTTCCAGATCAAAATTTTATCAATAAAAAAGCGATTAATGGTAAGGGATTAAAAGTTGTCATTACTAATGATGAAAATGACGAATTATTAGCCAAAAAGAGAGCAGCATCTCTTTCCCAGCGTCCTGAAATTTTAGGAGTTGTTGGTCACTATCCCAGTGAAATGACTGTGGCAACGGTGGATATTTATAAGGAAAATAATTTAGTTTTGATTTCTCCCGGATCAACGACTAGCGAGCTTACTAAATACCCCAGAAAAAATTTCCTGCGAACTGTTTTTTCCAGCGATCAACAATCTCCTGCCATTGCAAAATTTTTGCAAGAAAAGTCTATTAAAAAAGTGGTGGGCTTTTATAGTGAAGGAAGTCCATTTAGTGAATCTTTTTTTAATAGTTTTAAAACTATTTTTACACGCCCTCCATTCTCTGGAACTGTAGTAAAATTAGATGAATTTGATCTCGGAAATAATTTTAAGGCAGAAGAAGCCATCCAAGAGTTACGACGACAGAAAGAAGAAAAAATAACAGAAACAATAGGGCTTGTACTATTCCCAAAAGCGATTGGCGATGCTCAAGGCGATGCAATTAGACTTATAAAACTTAATAATAGTCAAAATTGGGTTATCGGATCATGGGGGCTTCGTAGTTCTCATTTTGAAACGATTTTGCGTTGTTTCAGCGATCTAGAGATTCGTTAAAGAATTTTAACCCCTCTAGGTGCAAGGGTTTTAATGTCATGAAACCTTAAAATGAGAATTGCTGATTGACAACCTACAACCTTTTCAAAAGTTTGTTATTGCGGTTCCTTGGGATTCTTTAACCAGTCCTAACAAGAATTTTCTTAAGGATGCTAAAATTTTATGGACTACAACTTCTGTTAATGCAATAACAGCCCTATCCTATGATGCAACTCTTGCTCTAACAAAAGCTCTAGAAAAGGAAAATACTCCCACACGAATTAATCTCCTTGAACACTTAAAGTCTCCTGATTTTCTTGTCACTAAAGGTGCAACTGGGACAATTAAATTCGATGAAAATGGTGATCGCAAGAAGTTTGATGAAAATGGCGATCCCCAAGATCCCTCCGTAGAATTTGTTCACATTGTGGAGTGTCGGACACGAAGTTCAGATTTTGCTTTTGTCCCAATCAAGTATCCTACTGCTAAAGATGCTGGTTTATCCTGTTTAAACTCACCCAAAAAGCCTAGTCCCTAGCTAATTAGGTTTTGCTGAAAAAGTCTGAAATGCCGCTAGGAAAAAGGTTTCGACTCAATAAAGCGATCGCTGCCATCGTACCTACGTTCATCTTATATTTAATTCCACCCACCCACTTGCAATAATCTATATTAAGCCAATAAAGCCTGTTTTATTGGGTTTCCTGCCTCCTATTGACAGTATGCTAAAACTTATAATTAATATCATCGTCGCAATCACTCGTGGACTGGAGACAACAACTGATTATTTTTACCCGTTACCCGGAATTGGGGAAAGTAAAAACCCGTATGATTCCAGCTTTGGCAGCCGAGGGAGCCGAGGAATTGCACCGCAAACTGGCCGAATATACTCTCGGTAAATTAGCGGGTTTGAGGAATTTTCTCTCCCTGATCATTTACTACCATGGCGGCAGCGAGGAAAAAATGCGTACTTGGTTAGGTGTGCATTATTGCTATCATTCTCAACGGGGAAAAGACTTAGGAGAAAAGATGCAAAATGCTTTTGCCGATGGTTTTGCTCAAGGGATGACAGCGATCGCTATTATTGGCACAGATTGCCCAGAAATCGGGGAAAAAGAGATTTTAGCAGCCTTTGAAGCCCTAAAAACCCACGATATGGTTTTAGGGCCGGCGTTAGATGGAGGATACTACCTAATTGCTTTAAAACAGGTCTTTCCAGAGCTTTTTAGCGATATTCCCTGGGGAACGGGGGAAGTCCTGGCAAAAACCCAGACAATCGGCGCTAAACTGGCTTTAAAAACCGCTTATCTGCCTAAATTAGCCGATATTGATCGCCCGGAAGACCTGCCTATCTTAAAAAAATACCTGCCGGAATTAAGGTTGAACGATGACGGGGGTTCCCATGCGGACTAAATCAAACAACACTTTTACATCCCGATTCCGCATCCGCACACAACCATGGGAAGCGGCGCTACCGAGGGAATTTTCCGCGGGGGTCCCGTGAAAACCGATGGAATTTTTGCCGTCAGTCCAAAAACCGATCCATCTTTCCCCTAATGGACTATTGGCACCGGGGGTGCTGACTTTGCCTGTCCAGGGACTTTTCCAGACGGGATTGCGAACTAATTCTCGCACCTCAAATTTACCAGTGGGGGTTTCCCAGCCTTTTTTGCCGACGGCGACGGTAAATTGTGCTAAAACTTGCTTATCTTGATAAACGTAAACTTTTCTCTCTTTCAGTTTTAGGACCAGATGGGTAGCGAGAGTTTGATTGGCTGCCGTATTCGGGGTGACGGTGCTGATTTGGTTAGCTTGGGCCAGATATACGGGTAAACAAGTTAATCCTAATCCGATGATTAAGAGGGTCAAATTTCGTTTGAACGCCATTTTTCCCACACTCCTCAATTGCTATAGCGATAATTTTTAAGGATAGCAAATAGGGAACTTTTTGGAACCTCAAGCCGTCCACGCTGTGCCAGTTTTAGCTTCGTACTGCCGACAACCTTCACAAGGACCTGGGGGATTAACCGCACAACGCAAATGGGGGGAATACGCATTAAAACGACAACTAAGATCACCGATAAAGGCCGGTTTATTTTCTGTCTCTAGAGGTATTGACAAAAAATCACTGGCCATCACCGTGCTGTATTCGTGACGATAGCGAATCCCTCTCAAACGGTTGCTTAATCTCTGTTGGGATCGGTTAATCAACCAGAGACTAACGAGAGAGGGAAAGAGGGCGAGGACAAAAACAAAGGTTATCCTGATCACGATTTCAGTTTAGGCGATCGCCAGTGATGCTAACTTATTATCGAGGCAGTCCCTAGAAATTAGGCCATAACCAGGGAAGATTTAAGGGGTTCTTCCTTTTTGCTTTCATAAACTGCCGCAGGACCGGGGAATCCTCTGGTTAGTTCCCGCACTTTAATCTCACCTGCTTGCAGGGATTTGGTCAAAATTTCCATGGCAACCACGGGTTTACCCGCACCACAGAAGAATAAATCAGCGGCGAAATAGCCGTGTTCAGGCCAGGTGTGGATCGCGATATGAGATTCAGCTAAAGTCGCCGTCGCGGTAACTCCGTGGGGACTGAACTGGTGGACACACAAATCGATCAGCGTTGCTTCTCCTGCCGTAATTCCATCGAGGATAGCGCGGCGAATGCGCTCGGGATCGTTGAGGAGGTCAGCAGGTACTTGCCAAGCATCGACAATCAAATGGGTTCCCAGTTTGGTCATTTTTTTTTCAATACTCCCTATCGAAAAACCTTCACAGAATTACCAGTATAACACAATTTTTCTAACTTGTGCAAAAAAGATCTGGTTTTTCTCGGTTACTTTCTCTAAAAAACTGGGACAGAGCAGGGGAGAAGGGTGTGGGGTGTGGGGTGTGGGGCTTACTTCTGCTTGACAATAGTATCGTTAGGCGTTAGGATTTGATCATCAGTTAATCAGTTATCAGTTATGATCGTCAATTTCAAGTCCGAAGAGACTAAGCTCATTTTCGAGGGGTTTCAGTCTCGTCACTATCCCCCTGATATTCAATCGGTCGCTCTACGAAAACTGCTAATCCTTGCAGCGGCGTTATCGATCAATGATCTGCGTGTCCCACCGGGTAATCGGTTGGAGAAGTTGCAGGGCGATCGTCAGGGCCAGTACAGCATCCGTATTAATGACCAATGGAGAATTTGCTTCATTTGGACTGATGAAGGCAATGCTGATCAGGTAGAGATAGTGGACTACCACTAAAATTAGCTAAATGCAATGAACAGCAACACTTCGACACATTTCGACAAGCTCAATGTAAAAGCTCAGTTGCACCGGTTGCCCAATATCCATCCCGGTGAAATCCTCAAGTTAGATTTTCTGGAACCGCTCAATATTACCCCCTACAGACTGAGTAAAGATTTAAGCGTAGCTCAAACTCGTATCGGTGAGATTTTAGCCGGTAAGCGTAGTATCACTGCGGACACAGCTTTGCGTCTGTCACGATATTTTGGTAACAGTCCTCAGTTTTGGCTGAATCTTCAAACAGACTACGATCTCCGTCAAGCTCAGGCAAAGAATGCCGAAGTTTATAACCACATTCCCATCACTCCATTTGCAGATGTGGCTGAGGGTCCTAATTTTATCTGGGAGGGGGGACGGGATTAGTGGGGACGGTGGGACTGGGAGAATCGGCAGGAATGGGGGGATTTTCGGGTTTACGGACTTGGGGGACGGGTAACAGATAGAAAAGTAGGGCGCAAGCGACAAGACTGCCTAATCCTGCCAAAAAAGGTACTGTTCGACTGGCCACCGATTCATTAACCTTATGGTAGCGACGGGAAACTGGCTGTAATTTCAGGTTTAGGTCGGGTAAAGTGCGAGTATCGGCAAAAAATTGGTCAATCGCTTCTATTAAATCGAATAACTGCACGGTACTGATTTCTATCTTGACCGGACTTTCTGGGATATTCAAGTCCGTTGATGGATACCAAACCAGACGATGGAGATTCTGGTCAATCTTTTCTAGGTACACATGATCTGGTTCATGGACGGGGTCTTGGGGATGACGAACACCACTCAAAAATTCTTGGGCATACTGACTGACCGCTTGTACTAAATTTTCCAAGAAAACCCGACCACCTTGCAGGACTTTATTGGCCCCGATTAACCGACATTCTACGTTAGTCAAAATTGAGAGTAAAGGTCGGCTATCACTGGGGTTAGCTGGGGCGAAATCATCGCCGAAACCATCGAGAATCAGGGTACAATTGGGCAAGCTATACTGTCTTCTCATCTCTACACGATCTCCCCATCAAATAAACTAATCCAAAACCGCTGCATTCCCGTCGTACCAGTACAAAATAATAACTGATCGAGGAGGGATAAAGCCAGTTCATTTAAAGCATTTTCATCGGCTAGATAAACCGATACTTTGGCCCGGCGGGGGTTCATGCGACTGCGAAAATTGGAGCGAAATCTTTCTAGGTATTCTGATAAAAGAAAATTATTATCCACGGGTAAACCCTTTGATTCCATCTGTTGCCGCGCTAACAGTAATTGTCGGATGGATATAGCTAGAGGTTTGGCCCGATAACTGGCAATGATAACTAAAGCTTTTGCTTGGTCAAGGGTGAGACGGTCGAGGGTGTAGGAAATTCGCCATGGATTAGTACAGCGTAAGCGCCAGAAAATAATCCGGTTTTTAACAATTTTATCGAGTCCTAGTTCTTTACAGAGGGCTAACAGGGCCTCCCCAGCACCGACTTCTAAGGATTCCAACGCTAATAGCATTAAATCGATATGCTGTTGGAGATGTAGGGCGCATTGCTGACTGGCAATCGGAAAATCGGGTAAAACGCTTAAAATAACTGGTTTTTCTGGGGCTGATGCTGTAGATTCGGGCGTTAGGCTAGTAGAGGTCATGATATAGGAGAACTAAAACACAAGGGCGATCGAGTCAGGATATTGTAAATTGTATTGTATAGATAGCTGTCCCCCATTTTACGAGACAAGGAAACCGAATGGATCTGAAATCACTTATTCGCGATATTCCCGACTTTCCCAAACCGGGTATTGTCTTCCGCGATATTACTACCCTACTCAATCATCCCCAAGGATTACGTTACACGATCGATACCCTAACGGCAAAGTGTCGCGATTACGGTTTATCCCCTGATTACATTGTCGGTATGGAATCCAGGGGTTTTCTCTTTGGTGTTCCTTTAGCATACCAATTAGAAGCGGGATTTATTCCTGTCCGGAAACCGGGCAAATTACCCGCCGCCGTTCACAGTATCGAGTATGATTTGGAATACGGAAGCGATAGCCTCGAAATTCATCAAGACGCGGTGGCAGCCCATCATAAAGTCTTAATTGTCGATGATTTGATCGCGACGGGAGGGACGGCGAAAGCGACGGCCGATTTATTAGAAAAAATTGGTTGCGAGGTTTTAGGATTTGCTTTTATCATCGAGTTAATCGACCTCGGTGGTCGGGAAAAATTACCCGATTTACCGATTATTACCCTCATCGATTATTAGGTTTTTTTCTATGACGGCGACTGATGATAATTATAAGGCGGCCACCGCTCGATCGAGTGCTAATGGGTTACAATCTCTCCTAACTAGCGAAACTTTTTTATATATTGTCAAGCGTGTTCTCCAGGGTTTATTAACTCTGTTGTTGGCCTCGGCTTTGAGTTTCGCTATTATCCAATTAACCCCCGGCGGTTTTCTGGCTTTGCTTGACCTTAATCCCAAGATTAGTCAGGAAACTAAAGAACAATATATTGCCCTTTTTGGTTTAAAAGACCCGCCGATTGTCCAGTATTTTAAATGGTTATGGCAAGTGGTAACTCAGTTTAATTTTGGTCTGAGTTTTACCTATTTTCGTCCCGTGTCTTCCCTATTATTAGAGAGAATTCCAGCGACGTTATTAATGTCTTTGACTTCCATCATTTTAACCTGGGCGATTGCGATTCCCTTGGGCATTCTCAGCGCCGTCAAACAAAACCAATTTATCGATAAATTTTTCCGAGTTATCAGTTATGTTGGTCAAGGTTTCCCCAGTTTTATCACTGCCCTTTTACTGCTAATTCTCGCCCAAAATGTCTCGCCGCTTTTACCGGTGGGTGATATGACCAGTATTAACTATTCGGAATATTCCCCTATCGGTAAAGTTTTAGATATCGCTTGGCACATGATTTTACCAACTATTGCCCTGACAGTTACCAGTTTTGCGGGATTACAAAGATTGATGCGGGGACAATTATTAGATGTTCTTCGACAGGATTATATTCAAACCGCGAGGGCGAAAGGTTTACCAGAAAATAAAGTTATCTATGTCCACGCTTTACGCAATGCTATTAATCCCCTGATAACTCTTTTGGGCTTTGAATTTTCCAGTTTGTTAAGTGGGGCATTTATCGCCGAATTTTTCTTTAACTGGCCCGGATTAGGTCGTTTAATTCTGCAAGCTGTGACGGCTAAAGATTTATATTTAGTTATGGGCAGTTTAATGATGGGTGCTACTATGTTGATTATCGGTAATCTCCTGGCTGATTTACTTCTCAAAGCTGTAGATCCTAGAATTAAATTGGAGGATCTAAAGTAGGGGAAATGGGGAAATGGGGAAATTCAACTAAATTCCTCACTACTCAACCCCTAAACCATTTTTTCCTTTTCACTTTTTACTTAACAAAATATGTTAGCAACTACACATTATTTACTCAGGTCAAAACAAGACGGACAATATCTAGTGGCGCGTCTGAGAAAAGGTGAAAGCGAAACTCCGGCTAGTTATCTGCTTCTGTTTAAAGAATCCTACGATGCTTTAAGTTATATCAATACCCATGCTCAGGATTTAGCCAATAATTTTTCAGTGGAAACTCTCTCAGGAACACAATTAAAGGGACTGATGCAGCGATGGGGATTTGCAGGAATTGGTTTAGTGAGTGAACCGTTGGAACCACAGGTACAGTTTTTAGCCTACGAAAAAGGATTTAATCTCTAAACTATGAAAAAGCTGTTAATCACTGGAGTTAGTGGGTTTTTAGGTTGGCATATTTACCAAAAAACTCGCTCATCCTGGGCAAGTTTTGGTACATATTTTAATCACAATGTCAATAGTAATGACCCAAATTTAATTAAAATTAACTTAACAGACTTAGCCGCAGTTAAAGAACTTTTTCAACAGATTAAACCCGACGCAGTAATTCATGCGGCTGCCCAATCAAAACCGAATCTCTGTCAAGAATTTCCCCAAGCATCCGAGGCAATTAATCTGACAGCTTCTCTAGAAATTGCCCGTTTGTGTAGTCAATATCAAATACCGCTAGTTTTTACCTCTACCGATTTAGTTTTTGATGGTAAAAATGCCCCCTATTCCGAAAATGAACCGGTTTCTCCCGTGAGTATCTATGGTGAGCAAAAAGTAGCGGCAGAAAAGGGTATTTTAGCAATATATCCTTGGGCGGCTATCTGTCGAATGCCTTTGATGTTTGGTTCCCCTTCTCCCACCGCTAATAGTTTTCTCCAACCCTTTTTAAAAACCCTCCAAGAGGGAAAAGAATTATCTCTATTTACTGACGAATATCGTACTGCTGTTGGGGTTAATAGTGCGGTGAATGGTTTACTTTTAGCTCTAGAAAAAGTGCAAGGTATTATTCATCTAGGGGGTAAAGAAAGAGTTTCTCGTTATCAATTTGGTTTACTAATGGCGGCAGTTTTTAACATTCCTGGAGAACAAATAAAACCCTGTTTACAGTGCGATGTTCCCATGATTGCGCCGCGTCCGCAGGATGTTTCTCTTGATAGTTCTCTCGCTTTTTCTTTGGGTTATCAACCATTAAGTATTAAAACCGAATTAGAGGCAATTAGAGATGAAATTATCTGAACAAAAGCGGACTATATTAATTATCTTGCTCCTTTTTTTTACCGCTATTCTCATGACCAATTATTTTGAGGTAGGGATGACAGGAGTGTTGGCTTTTGGGGTTGCTTATCTTTCTAAAGGATTGCGAAAAGTTAAGTAGGGTTTGCTGAAAAAGCCTGAAATGCTGATAGGAAAAAGGTTTCGACTCAATAAAGTCTAGAAGAAAGGCACAAAAAAAGGTAAAGTAGCCTAAAAGCCCTCCATTTTTTTACTCAGTACATATGTATTGAATCTCGTCGGCAACTCCATCAGAACCCGAATCATTTGAACTGCCCTTTGCTCGAAAACTATCAGATGAAAACCTTTGGGTTATTATGGCCAACTTAATTCCCTGGGAAAAATTTGAGGAAGAATACGCGCGCATACTTCTCCGAAAACAAGGGTGCGCCCGCCTTACCATTTAGGATGGCATTGGCAGCATTATAGCAATTCTTGAAGCTATGAGGTACAATGGAGAGCAAATAGACAAATAATAGAACTCGCCAGCTTCCTATGAGACCCTATTCCGTAGATTTTCGCCAAAAAATTATCGATG
>VYLV01000028.1_pt1 | contig 19955 bp, 18 predicted proteins | sample 5114191 | NCBI WGS metagenome assembly VYLV01 (sample SAMN12291782, study PRJNA351875) | freshwater metagenome | isolation source: freshwater lake | place: USA: Michigan, Little Long Lake | collected 2013-08-08 | reverse complement strand
GAACAGAGTAAATCTGTTAAGGCAGGTGCGGAACCCCGCAAGGGAAAGAAGCAGAAACCTAAATCGTGAGGTTTGGGAATCACCGTCCGTTTACGGCGGTGAGGATGTCAAAGTATTAAAATCTCTAAATCTGTACAAAAACAGATTGTTGACTTACCCAATGGTATGAAAGGTCGTATTCTTGAAAAAATTAAGGGTATCGAATCGCCACAGCAACCCCATTACCTCGTTGCAAGGGAGACCCTTGCAACACATTTCCAGAGGTTCTACCTCTTGTGTAACCCATCAGGGAAGGGAGGGGGATTCTCCCTTTTCTCAATAGACCACACCAGAGGCGAAATCGCCTACCTGTTACCATTACCTTGCATAGCTAAAACCCCATCGCGCAGTTTATCCGGCACTTCTTGCAGGTGATCCTCATCCCACTGGAAGAAACCGACACCCATAGTCAAAGAACGCAATTCAACGATAAAATCGTGCATTTCCGCTTGGGGGAGATAGGCCGTTACCTGATCCCAACCTTTCCACTCCTCGGAAGCTTCAAAACCCTGAATTTGACCGCGTTTACCACTGATTAACTGTAAAACCTTGGCGGTGTATTCTGAGGGAGCGAGAACCGTCACCGATAGAATTGGTTCTAATAAGACTGGATGACATTTAGGCAGTCCTTCCGTCATCGCTAGACGGGCCGCTTGTTTAAAAGCTTGTTCGGAACTATCGACACTGTGATAGGAACCATCGGTGAGAGTGACATCGATATCGACCACGGGGAAACCCAAAGGACCATGACCGAGATATTCCCGCACTCCCGTTTCCACCCCCGGAATATACTGTTTGGGGACGACACCACCGACAATGCTTTCATGGAAGTGGAAACCTTCCCCCCGGGCCAGGGGTTTAATATCGAGGTAAACATCGCCAAAAGCACCGTGACCGCCGGTTTGGTGTTTATAACGTCCGTGGGATTTGGTGCTGGTTTTGATCGTTTCCTTGTAGGGAACTTGGGGTAAATGGGTGGTCATCGGTAGATTATACTTGCGCGCCAGGCGATCGAGGGCCACTTGCAGATGAATTTCTCCCTGTCCCCAAAGAATCACTTCTTTAGTATCACCGTGTTGTTCCCAGTAGAGGGAAGGATCTTCTTCGATCAGTTTTGTCAAAGCGGAACTTAATTTCACTTCATCCTTGCGATTGGCGGCGGCAATGGCCAAGGCAAAGACGGGTTTGAGTTGTAAACCTTTGGGAAGATCGGGTTTTTGACTGCCGCTGCTAACCACATCTCCGGTGGCGATTCCCTCCAAACGACCGAGAGCGACAATTTCCCCCGCTTGGGCCTGCTGTAGGGGTTGTTGTTGTTGTCCCATAAGACGATAGATACCACCAATCCGCACACCGTTCAAGGTCATGCCATCGCTAAGGGTTCCCTGCCAGACTCGCGCTAGGGAGAGGCGACCGCCCTGGGGAGTAAAATAGGTTTTGAGGATTTGTACCACCGCATCCCCATCCGCACTGGGATCGAGACCGCGACGGTTGGCAGTAATTGTCGGGGCCGGTGCTTCTTCCACTAAAGCGGTGAGGAGATGACGCACACCATAGTCCCGTTCCGCCATACCTAAGAACACGGGTACTATCTGATCGGCTCCCAGTTCTTGTTTTAAGTCTTGGAGAATTTCTTCCCGGGAGGGGTTAATATCTTCGAGGAGTTCTTCTAAAAGATGATCATCAAATTCGGCGATCGTTTCTAGCATTTCTTGTCGAGCAATCTGTTCTTCTTCCTTGAGGTGGTCGGGTAAAGGTACAGGATCGGCGGGACTGTTAGCATGGTAATGATAAGCCTGTTCGTTGATTAAATCGATAAATCCGATAATTTCGTTGTTCTGCCGGATAGGATATTGCTGGGGAACGAGGGGACGACTAGAAACGGATTTGAGAGCTTGTAGGACTTCGTTAAAGTGACTATTACAGCGATCCATCTTGTTGATGAAGATTAGATGCGGAATTTCCCAATCATCGAGGAATTTTAGCAAGGGAGCTAGGGTGAGAACTCGATCGACCACCGGTTCACAAACGATAATAGCAGCACCGGCCCCGACGAGGGCATTATAGGTTTCACTGGCAAATTCGATCGAACCGGGGCAATCGAGAAAGGTAAAATTTAGGTCTTGGTATTGACTATGGGCAACGGAAACTTCTACACTCATCTGTCGATCCCGCGCTTGCGTGGAACTATCACTGACGGTATTGCGATCGCTAATTTTGCCTTTTCTGGTGATGGCTCCTGTTACGAAAAGTAAACTTTCCAGTAAGGAGGTTTTTCCACTGGAGTAGGGGCCGACAAGGGCCACATTACGGGTGTTTGCTCCGATACTTTGATTCATACAGATACCCCCAACAATGATTTAGTGATTAGTTGTGGCGATGGGACGATATTTACACTCGATCGCCCTAGGAAATATACTGTCATAGCACTGGAAATTACTCTCAGGACGTAGTTAGAAGTGAAAGGCCTGTCTTGCCATAATTTTGCCCAGTGCTACAAGTGTATTCTTTCTTACTTTTCACCCTAACTCAGTCTCAAGCATTACATCCCATTCTCGCAATCTCTTGTAAAGTCTCGCCTACTTTTAGTTAAGGAAGTTAAATAAATGTTAACTAAGCTGTTGACTATCCACAGTCTTTCTCATCAACTGGATTCACAAAAACGAGGGGCTGCCTGATATAGTGAGAGGTCGGAATGATGTTTATCAAGCAATTTTTATGTTAAAAGCTGGAATCGTGGGACTGCCAAATGTGGGGAAATCGACCCTATTTAACGCTCTGGTGGCTAATGCCAAGGCCGAGGCCGCTAATTTTCCCTTTTGTACCATTGAACCGAATGTGGGTGTGGTATCCGTCCCCGATGAACGTCTGGAGGTTTTGGCTAAAATCTCTAATTCTGAGAAAATCGTGCCGACGCGGATCGAATTTGTCGATATCGCCGGATTAGTCAAGGGTGCGAGTCAGGGGGAAGGATTGGGTAATCAATTTTTGGCTAATATCCGGGAAGTGGACGCGATCGTTCATGTGGTGCGCTGTTTTGATAATGATGATATTATTCATGTTTCCGGTTCTGTGGATCCGGCCCGCGATATCGAGGTGATTAATCTAGAGTTAGCTCTAGCGGATTTGGGACAGGTGGAGAAGCGGGTGGAACGTTTACGCAAACAGGCGAAAAATAGCAAGGAAGCCGCCGAAGAATTGGCTATCCTTGAAAAAATCCTAATTTGTCTTAATGACGGTATTTCGGCGCGAAAAGTGGATTTAAGCAAAGAGGAAGAAGAGTTAATTAAAAATCTCGGTTTATTGAGTCGTAAACCGATTATTTATGCCGCGAATGTTAGCGAAGATGATCTGGCCACGGGTAATGATTGGGTAGAAAGTGTCCGTCAAATTGCCCAACAGGAACAGGCAAAAGTTGTGATCGTTTCTGCTCAAGTGGAATCGGAATTGGTGGAATTGTCGGAAGAAGAAAGAAAAGATTTTCTCGGTTCTTTAGGAGTAGAAGAAGGAGGATTAAAATCTTTAATTAAAGCTACCTACGAGTTATTAGGACTGCGTACCTATCTCACCACCGGTCCCCAAGAAACCCGCGCTTGGACGATTATTTCTGGCATGAAAGCACCCCAGGCAGCCGGAGTTATTCACTCGGATTTTGAACGGGGTTTTATTCGTGCAGAAACCGTGTCTTATCAGGATTTAGTTAATAGTGGCACAATGAGCGCCGCTAAAGAAAAAGGTTTAGTCAGAAGTGAAGGCAAGGAATACATTGTTCAAGAAGGTGATGTTTTACTATTCCGTTTTAATGTATAGCTAAAAATAAATCAGGTGAGTGCCACCCACCTGATCAAAAGGCTAAACAATTTTACTAAAATAACACGAGAGCATGACTGAATTTATTCAGTCGTCCGCAATGTTTTGATATAATCCCTCAAGATTTATGCCCTAAACCATCTCTCAGCTTTTTTTACTCACTTTGGTTAACATTAAACTGAATTTTTTATCTATTGACATACTCTAATTTATATTCTATAATCAGAGTATAGGAGCAAGTTATTGTTTAATCAAGATGGCGATGCTTTCTGTCCACTAAAAGACTGGTTTGTTAGGAATGCAGTCGAGGCTAAAAATAGTCTATCTATTCAACAACCCGCATGGGGAAACGGTCAAATCAAGCGCAGTAAATGAAAGAGCAAGGATTGTTATTTTCCCAAGACAGCCTGTTACCTGAAAAACTCCCGCAAATTCAGGAATTACGGCCTTCTAACAATCTTGCAGCAGTTTTTGAAGAGTGCCACAATTATATTTACGCCAACGAAGGAATGCTTAAAGACAAGATTTTTCACGAGATGGTTAAACTAATCATCATCAAACTTCATGATGAAAAATCTGCCAAGCAATCGGTAAATTTTGGCGTTACAGCAAGTGAATATAAAGCCATCGTAGCCAATAAGTCCGATGAATTTATGTCGCGTCTCAGTCAATTATTTACCTCCATCAAGAATCATTATCGGGGATTTTTCACCGATGACACATTCAAGTTAAAACCTTTGACTCTTGCTTATATTGTAGGAAAGTTACAGTACATCAATTTAAGTAAAACATCTGGCGATATAAAAGGTGAAGCCTTTCAAACTTTTGTAAATAGACACCAGCGTGGAGATAGGGGAGAATTTTTTACCCCTCACCCAATTGTACGCCTTGCGGTTGAAATGATAGACCCCAAACCAAAAGAAAAAATTATAGATCCTGCTTGCGGAAGTGGTGGTTTCTTAATTCAAGCAATAAACCATGTTCGACAAAATAACCCAGAGTTCGATATAGCAACTTTTGTGCAAGAAAGTATTACGGGAATTGAATTTAATCCCGATGTCGCCCTTTCGGGAATGATTCGTTTAGTTTTTGAAGGTGGCACAGGTTCAGAAATTATCTGCACTAATGCGCTTATCGAAGATGAAAAATTAAATAACTCTTTTGATGTTATCTTGACCAATCCTCCTTTTGGAAATAAAGGCAAAGTAGAAGACCAGAAAATTCTTCAATCATATCTTCTTGCCCGGAAATGGCATAAATCAGCGTCCAATGGTTGGGAAGTTTCCCCAACCGTTTTAGCAGGTCAGTCGCCCGATATTTTATTTATTGAGAAATCTATAAAATTATTGCGTGCAGGTGGTCGCATGGCAATTGTTTTACCCGATGGTCTATTACAAAATATCTCTAATGGACCGATTCGCTATTGGTTGCGCTCCCAAGCAAAAATATTAGGTGTTGTTTCCATCCCCACAGAAGCTTTTGTACCTTATGGCACAGGAATCAAGACATCACTTTTAGTAGTTCAAAAATTACCAGCAAACAATGATTCTTGTTTTATGGCACAAATCAAAAAAATAGGCTATGACGTTAAAGGACAAACAACATATAAGCGCAACGAGTCTGGAGTTATAGCCCAAACAAAATCAGGTTTGCCAATAGTTGACGATGATATAGATGATATTTCTCAATCTTTTACGTCATTTATCAACGGCGAATTTGCACAAAACAGCGATTGTATTTATACAGTTAAGAACACCCTGCTCAATTCGAGACTGGATGCCGAACATTATTTACCCAATGACCAAAAATTATTAGAACATCTAAAATCTATTGGGGCGAAACCTTTAGGTGAAATTGCCGATATTTTGAGAGATGCGGCTGATTTTCGTTTAGCCAAAGATAGTGAAATTAGATATATCGCTATCTCCGATGTTGATTATCGTACAATGCAAGTTGTTTCTCAACAAATAATCAAAGCACATGAAGCTCCATCTCGCGCAACATATAGATTGTACAAAGGTGATATTATTACAGCAATTTCAGGAGCAAGTACAGGAAGCTCACGTCAAGCAACAGCCCTAATCACGGAAGATGAAGACGGAGCAATTTGCTCAAATGGATTTTCGGTATTAAGAAATATTCAGGGAGTCGAGCCTTTGTTTTTATTAGTATATATGCGAACAGACTTTTTTTTGCGCCAGATTAAAAGGTACATGACAGGTCATGCGATTCCTACTATTTTAGTGGATGATTTGTCAAAAGTTTTAGTGCCTATTCCACCCAAATCTGAACAGCAGAGAATAGCAAAAAGTATGGCTGAAATTCAAGCAATTAGAAAAGAAGCATTAAAAGCAAGTGAGAATGTTGTTAACGAAATGAGTCTTTTACTTGGCCAATTTGAGTAAAGCAAAAAGCAGGTTAAGCCTAGAACAAGTCTTAATACTAAATCCGGTTATTAAAAACTGATTATCTATTCACCCTTTTGCCTGTCCTGATATGTAGCCTATACTCAACGGATTTAGATGAACGTAGGTTGGGTTGAAGCATGAAACCCAACGCTAAATCTGGTTATTAAAAACTGATTATTTATTCACCCTTTTGTCTGTCCTGATATGTAGCCTATACTCAACGAATGAAGAATGTAAAGATTTATTAAATTGTATCTTTTAATACAGTTCGGGGGGGGGTAAATGTGTATTCTCTTACTGTCCTCATTTTGTCTTGGGTTCGGCTGTTGCTTGACCAGGCCGCAAGGAAGACGATAGTTGCATCCAGTCACCCGTTTGTTCAATCAAGATGATTAAAAACCGATTAATTCCTACCCTAGCTTTAGCTGGCGCAACTTCTCTCGCTGCTATGCTCACTCCTGTCGCAGCAACGGCCGTTACTTTTACTGTTAACCGCAGTTGGAGTGAATCAGGTAATAACGCTTCTTTAGTGGGAACCGTAGATGTGCCAGTAGGCAGCTATACTATCCAGAATGGTACTCCTCATCCTTTTACCAACGTTAACCTTATCCTGACAGTTAATGGTAATCCTTTTCCTGTTTTAAATGCTGCGGACACTTCTAACATTTCGGGAACAGGGCAATTTTTGGTTAATGCCACATCTTCAACGTTAACTTTTAATACAGCTAATGCTGATGGGAGTAACCCAGCTGATTTAGTGTTTGTGAACTCGTCCACGGGTTTCGGTGGTCCACTTTATGGAATTGGTACTGATGGTAATCCTGGTTTTGAAATCGCCATCAATACATCCCCAGATGTTGCTGCTTCAGTAGCTTTCCCCGTAACTTTTGGGACAGTACAACAAGTACAACAAGTACCTGAACCCGCCTCCCTCTTTGGTCTTGGAGTCCTTAGCACTCTCGGCGCAGCTTCAACCCTCAAGCGCAAACTAAAGCCATCCCAATCCATCGAAAAAGAAACCACAAAAGTTTGCTAAATTGCTCACCAAAAATACAATAAATGCCCCTTCAATTAGCCAGTTGAGGGGGGTTTATTTTTAGTCCATGTTTCTATTCATTGATTTTTTTGATCCAATGGCAACTTTTACATCAATATTGTCAAATTGAATGAGTATGGTGATTTTGTGCTACAATAGAGGTCTGTTAAAAGTAAAAAAAACAATCAATTAAGTTAGGTAGGCGTTAAAAATTATCAGACACCCCCCTTATCAAGGTAGGGCTAATTCATGAATTAGCCCTACAATAGGCGTTGTCAAATTGAAAGATGATCCGAATCAGCACCGGAACTGAAATTACTTTGATAGCAAGGATTGCATGGCATCTTTCCTATTCTGATCTGACAACGCCGATAAATCAACAGGGATTCTCAATTCGCTTGGGAAATGTGCGTCACCAGGGCCGCCGATTGAGAGTTAATCACATTATTAAAAACGGATTAGGTGTAGGGCTAATTCCGGAATTAGCCCTACAATAGGCGTTGTTATTCTGATCTGACAACGCCGATAAATCAACAGGGATTCTCAATTCGCCTGGGAAATGTGCGTCACCAGGGCTGCCGATTGTAGGATGGGGGTAGTGGTGACGGAATCCGTCGCTAGGGTAAAGAGAGGATTGGAAAGGATACCAGCTAGGGAAGTCGCCACTAGGGAGAGGACAATACCCACCTGTAGGGGACGCATCCCGGTAAGAGTCCAATTGATAACGGGGTAATTTTTCACCGCATCGGACATCTCTTGGGGTTCCTTGACCACCATCATTTTGACCACACGGATATAGTAGTAAATCGAGGCCACACTGGTGACTAAACCCACGAGGACGAGGGCATAAAGTCCCGCTTGCCAACCGGCCCAGAATAGATAAATCTTGCCAAAGAAGCCCGCTAGAGGCGGAATTCCCCCTAAAGAAAGCAGACAGATGCTTAAACAGAGGGTTAGGAGCGGATCCTTCTGGTAGAGTCCCGAATACTCAGCGATCTGATCGGTTCCAGTTCTGAGAGCAAAGAGAATCACACAGGCAAAAGCCCCTAGGTTCATGAACAGGTAAATTAACAGATAGAAAATCATGCTAGAGTAACCTGCGTCAGTACCGGCGGTTAAACCAATCATGACAAAACCCGCCTGACCGATCGAGGAATAGGCTAACATCCGTTTCATGCTAGTTTGGGCCAAGGCAACCACGTTGCCGAGGATCATACTCAAAATTGCTAGGGCGATAAAGATAAACCGCCATTGTTCGCTGACTAGACCGAAAACCGTCACTAATAGGCGAATTGCTAGGGCAAAACCCGCCGCTTTCGAACCCACCGAGAGGAAAGCGACCACGGGAGTGGGTGAACCTTCGTACACATCAGGAGTCCACTGGTGAAAGGGAACCGCCGAAATTTTGAAGGCGATACCGGCAATCACAAAAACTAATGATATCGCCAAGGCCAGGGACTGACCACCGTTAACAGCGGTTAATTTTTGGGCAATGGCGCTTAAACTGGTTTCACCTCCGGATAAACCGTAGAGAAGGGAAACACCGTAGAGGAAAATCGCCGAACTAGAAGCTCCAATTAACAGGTATTTTAAGGCGGCCTCGTTCGAGCGAGGATCCCGCTTCATGTAACCGGTCATTAGATAGGAGGAAATACTGAGCATTTCTAGGGAGATGAAGATCATCACCAATTCACTAGCGCCAGATAGGAACATTCCTCCGAGAGTTGCGGTGAGCATAATGGCCAGGAATTCCGCTAGGGAAGTTCCCGCTTGTTCCACATAACGGACAGACATCAGCACTGTGGAGGCGGTAGAAAGGGCAATAATCCCCCTAAAGACGATACTGAGATTATCCCCCTCAAAAGCCCCTAAAAAAGCCACCGGTTTCGGATTATCCCAGGCAAAATAGAGAGCAACCACAGCAGCGAGCAGACCAGCGATTGCAACGTAGGGCAGCCAACTTCTGGCACTCCGTCCCACAATTAAATCGCCGATTAAAATCACCATCAGGGTAATAATCAGGATTCCTTCAGGCCAGATAGCACCGGCGTTTAGCTGACTGGCAACAAGACTAGAAAAATCCATATTGATTGAGGTTAAAGGAATTTGAAGTTAAAAAAGGCTTAATACAAGCTTAGGGCATTTCATCAGTGATTCAGTGATCAGTTATCAGTTATCAGTGATCAGATGTGAGTTTTCAGTTCACCGATCGCCGCTATCGAGTTAAAATATCTAAAAAACCTGATAAATTTGATATAATCTTAGCTTTTATGGGTATTTTAGTTGTCTATTGTCTTTTTTATCCTCCTGTCTCGGAGTCTCGGAGTCTCCTCAGCTAAATGAAAATCTTTGATTTTTGCAGCCGAGCTAATTTCTGATGGTGACAAGTTGTCACCGAGATGTATCCACGTTAACAGGGAAAAAGTGAAAACTCAGGAAATCATGACATAGACTGGCATCGTTAGTTGTCAATGAAGGATTCTGGTAAAATCAAGCTAGGGGAAACACCCGGAAAATCAGTTGTTTGTGAGCCATCCGCTTGATTTTGTTGTTGAAAAACTTTCTAGTTCGCTCAATCCTTTTCCTTTAGCGATCGCTTGAATGAGTAACGAAACCTATCTCAATCATCCCACTTTCGGTCTATTATACAGAGTCTGTCTATTAGAAGAACATCAGGAATTATTTACCACTCTTTATGCCCAACGTCTTTTTTTTCTGGTGACGGTGGGTCCCAAAAAAGTCTCGTTCGATCCGATTAGTCGTTCCGATGCTCGTCTTTTAGTGGAAAACCGGCTGCGGAATTTGCGACGGCGCAGTAATATGCAAGAATTTAACAGTCTCAACCAAACTTATCAACAAACCTTTTCAGTCTAGTTCATGACGATCACTAGTCGTATCGAGTCAATCCGTCTTACCCTACCCCCCTCCACGCGCCTGATTGCCGTCAGTAAACAGGTATCGAGCGATTATATCCGTCAAGCTTACCAAGCAGGAGTGAGAGATTTTGCTGAAAGTAAGCTACAGGAAGCAATCTCGAAGCAGCAAGAACTAAAAGACCTCCCAGATATTTCTTGGCACTTTATCGGGCATCTACAGGCAAATAAAGCCCGCAAAGTTCTAGAATCTTTTGATTTAATCCATTCCCTCGATAGTTTAAAATTAGCCCAAAGACTCGATCGCCTAGCGGCGGAATTAGAGATTAATCCCCAAGTTTTGCTACAGGTGAAAGTTGTCCCCGATCCCGATAAGTTCGGTTGGGACACGGACGAATTACTAGCAGATATTCCCGCTTTAGTCAACTGTAAACAGCTAAAAATTCAAGGTTTGATGACAATTCTGCCCCAGGGATTATCCGCCGGGGAAAAGTTAGCCGCCTTTGAAAAAACCGGCGATTTAGCCCAAATAATCGAGAATAGCTCTAGTTTATGCCTGCCTCATCTATCCATGGGGATGTCTAACGATTATCCTCTCGCCATCAAGGCTGGAGCCACTTTGATCCGGGTGGGAACCAGCATCTTTGGTGATCGCATCTACTAAGCCATCTCCGTAAATTTACAGAAAAAACCCCTAGAAATTTTAATAATCGGTGACAATATATCTTAAAATTACAGCGTCTAGTCTAGAAACCGGTGGTTAGAAATGAGGAATTGACTTTTTCCCAATCCCTGAAAACTATCCCCTGATAACTGATAACTGAAAAGAGGGAACTAACCTCTGTCTCCAGACGACTAGAATGACGAACCCTTAACAAAATAGTTCCCCTGTACCAAGTAAGAGCAAAAGTTGTTAAAGGCCACTAAAATAACCCCGACTCTAGCCAAGACCACCTAAAAAATCTTTTGAAGGACACTTAGACTGTGAACAACATTTTTACCAAACTCAAAGATTTTGTCGGCATCTCCGAACAACCAGAAGACGAAGACGAAACCGACTACGAAGAAATGAACTGGGAAAAGTCTTCCCCCCAAGATAGGGATCAAAACGAAGAAGAAGATCCCCTCAATCGTCGTCAACGCGAACCTTTAAATCTCAGTACAGCCACATCTATGGGACTCAACAGAAGCAACGTGATCGGTATGCCAGGTATTAACAACAATAATGCAGAAGTAGTAGTGATCGAGCCCCATTCCTTCGAGGAAATGCCCCAAGTTATCCAAACCCTGAGAGAACGCAAATCGGTGGTTTTAAACCTCAACGTCATGGATCCCGAAGAAGCACAAAGAGCCGTGGATTTTGTCGCCGGTGGCACTTACGCGATTGATGGTCATCAAGAACGCATCGGTGAGAGTATTTTCCTATTTACCCCCAGCTGCGTTAAAGTTAGCACCCTTTCCGGAACTATTCACGATATCACCGACAACCCGAAAATGGCTCGTCCCGTTTCCCCCGCACCTGCTTGGGGAGCCGAAAGCAGTCGATTAGCTCAATGAATCCTCCCATAGTCCTCTCGTTAAGTTTGTCGAAGCTAGAAATCGATCGATTCTCGAGAGGATGCGTTTTTTTGGGGGTAAGATCTCTAAATCTGCCTTTTTTTCTTTTTACTTTTTACTTTAAATAATACTGTGTCTATTCGTTTAGGAATTATTGGTGGTGGAGTCATGGCCGAGGCCATTCTCAGCCGTTTATTAAAAAAAAATATTTATAGTCCCGAAACGGTGTTAGTCAGTGAACCCCAATCCCAACGGCGCAACTTTTGGGTTAATACCTACGGAGTACAAGTCAGTGAGGATAACCGGGAAGCCGCTAGAGCAACTGAGGTGTTAATCTTAGCGATAAAACCGCAAATTTTAGAGCAAGTAGTGAATAGTTTGCTGGGAATACCCGAAAAACCCTTGATTATCTCGATTTTAGCAGGAGTTACCCTCAATCGCTTAGAAATGGGCTTTCCCGATCGCCCCGTGATCCGGACGATGCCCAATACCCCGGCCACGGTGGGACAAGGGGTTACAGCAATCGCAGCCGGTCGTCATGCGGAACCGGAACATCTGGCCGTAGCCAGAGATATTTTTGCGGCCGTCGGTTCGGTGGTGGAAGTTCCCGAAGCTTTGATGGACGCGGTAACGGGATTATCGGGATCGGGCCCGGCATTTGTGGCCTTGATGGTGGAAGCTTTAAGCGATGGTGGTGTGGCGGCCGGATTACCGCGAGCGATCGCGTCTCAATTGGCCCTAGAAACAGTTTTAGGGACGGCAACCCTATTAAAAGAATCGGCCATACATCCGGGAGAATTAAAGGATCGCGTCACTAGCCCCGGGGGAACCACGATTGCTGGGGTGAGACAATTAGAAAAAGGCTCTTTTCGATCGACTATTATCGAGGCAGTAGTGGCGGCCTATCATAGATCTAAAGATTTAGGGCGTAGTTCCGAAAAGTAATCTTTGTATCTTTTTTAACCCATAATTGATGTCTCGATCTGTGATAAGATACGCAGCAATTCTTGTCCAGAAAAAGTGTATGAATAAGAAATCTTATCGTTTTGATTTAATGGCATTAATTGCCATTGCAGTTTTTTTTCTAGGGATTGTTTTCTGGAAAGTCCCGCTTCATTATCCCTATATCCTTAATTTTGATGAAGCGGTGGCCATGGTACTTGCCTACGTCACTAAACAAGGTTATCGTCTCTACGAACAAGTTTGGCACGATCATTTATCGGGTTTATCTCTTTTACTAAATGGTTGGTTAAGTGTGACAGGATTTACTATCCATGCGGCGCGCATTATGGTGCTTTCTTTGTCCACAATTATGTTAGGAATTTTTTATCTAATTCTGAGAGTTAATTGCGGAATATTAGCCTCTTGTTTATCGGTATTCATTCTCTCAACCTGTCTAGTTTATATTACCCTGTCAACGACAATGTTGCGGGAATTACCCTCACTTTTTTTTACAATTTTAAGTATTTTTATTATCTTTAAAGCCCTTCAATTCACGGGTAAGCTTAAGTATGGGCTGTATTTACTCAGTGCCATTGCTTTCGTTTTTTCCCTGCAAATTAAACTTTCAGGCATTACTATTATCCCAACTGTAGCTTTAATTATTTTTCTTAATCAACAGAATAGTTTTATTAAAAGAATCATTGATATTGTTATTTGGTTAGTCGCTGTCGTTTTAGTCTTTGTCTTGGGTTCCCTGACTATTTTTCCTTTTTCCTACGCAAATATCATTAAATCTCATGTCAGTGTTGCCGCTAGTTTCGGTGAAGAAAATCTCACCTTATTGACTCTCTTACAAAGCACCCTAAAGTACGAACCAATTTATCTGATCGTCACAGTGATCGCTATTATAGCGATGGTTTTTACTCGCAATATAATACCACTTTTACCGCCGTTGGTCTGGTTAGGTTCTAATCTATTTAGATTTGCCACAGTCGCCCCAATTTGGCCTTATTATTATATCCATTTAATTATTCCTGCCGTTTGGATAATTGCCTTATTTGTCGAACAGTTAAAAATTACTGATAGCCTCGGGGAATTTCAGCAAAATCGCCAAATAACCAGAGTATTAATACTTAAAATGCTAATTTTTCTCTCCCTGTCTGGTCAATTTCTCTTTAATACCTTAAGAATAATCACCAATCGTGATCCTGGAATTAATGCCTACGTTCAAGCTAATAAAAGGTATAAACCTCTTTTAGCAGAAGCTGTGTTTGAAAAATTTAAAAACTCCGATAAACTTCTGTTAACCGATAATCCTCACTACATATATCAATATTTCTTGAAAACACCGCCAGAAACTGCTGTCATCACCAGAAAGAGATTTATCAATCAGAATCTTGATGGGGATTTTATCCTAGAAGTTATCGAAAAAAGACAGCCCGATTTGGTTTTTCTCTATCGATTTGAAAAGGAATTTCTGCAATCATCAAAACTCAAGGATTATTTAGAGAAAAATTATATCCAGTTTCCCGACCAGCAAGAAAAAGGAACTCTCTTTATCAGTCCGAAAACTTGGCAAGAATATAAAAGTAAGGCTAATTAGAAATTGTGGACGGGGACTATTAACGTTTTTTCTTTTTTACCGGTTTTTGAGCCACTTTTCGAGAACGTTTGTAGGCCGATCCGATCCAATCACTACAACTATGACTCATCGCCCCTAATTCTAAACCCAGGAAAATAGCGATCGCTACCCGGGGATACTGTTGCCATAATGCGATCGCTTGCTGCGGCCACAGTCGCCAATCCCAGTCTATACCCCAGAAACTTTGCAGGATCGGGATGATGATGATCGCCGCTAGTAAAAGAAAACTACCAAGATAAAATAACCGAAAGACTGTGCCGATCAATAAACCGTGGGATAACCAACCGCGATGACGGATCATGGAACGGTAGGGTAGCCACAACCAGCGTAGATAACCCCAACGTTTGTATTGTACTGAGTGGATGTCAAGATCTGGTCCAAACAGAAATCCGCTAAACAAATAACTGGCCAAGAGTAACAGAGTTAAGTTACCACTGCCACTGACCAAAAAACTCGCCCCCGCAATCGGTGGCAGCAGAATTAGGGTAATGCGATCGTGAGTTCGACCAGAGGGCATCGGAAAAAAATCAACTCGCTCAAAAAAATAATATACTTTTTTAAAAATATATGTTATGGTGAGAAAGTGCAAAAATGATTCGGGCGTTTAGCTCAGTGGTAGAGCGCCTGCCTTACAAGCAGGATGCCGTAAGTTCGACCCTTACAACGCCCATTTTTCTCAATCCTGACCTCGTCAAGCTTTCACTCCCGATCGCCGGCTGAGATTAAAACTATTGAGGGGAATTGCTGCGGGAAGGCAAAATTGGGACTAATTGCTAGTAAGCTAGTCAGTAGGTACTAGGATTAATTCATCGCGGCACACCGGTTATATGGCCAATTGGAAATGTATTAAAAATTGTGGAGCTTGTTGTCAACTAAATCCCGATGAGCGTCCTGACTTAGAAGAATATCTGACTCCCGCACAATTAAGTCAATATCTCAGCATGGTGGGGGAAGAGGGTTGGTGTATATACTTTGATCGCCAAACCCGTCTCTGTACCATTTATGACCAGAGACCGGAATTTTGTCGTGTTCAACCGGATATTTTTGCCAAAATGTATCAAATCGAACCGAGAGAATTTGAGCAATTTGCGATCGATTGCTGTCATCAACACATTGAGGATCTTTATGGGGAAGATAGCCTAGAAATGAATAGCTATCGTCAGCAAGTAGGCTAAGATTTATCCCTATCCCAGAAATAAGTGGTCTGGTTATTTTTCCTACCTTCTCGATGGCTAAACCAAAACGGTTCTTCGGTTTGTCTTATGCAATGTACAGGGTTATAAGCAATGAAACTCTTATAGAGAAAGACATTTGGCGATTTTTGTTAATTGTTTTCGATCTAGAGCGAACTAATCAATCAAATCTCTTGCCAGATAAGGATTTAGTCCATTTATGCCACCCTATCGAACCATACTAAGTAACGAAGAACCACCAAAACCAGTAAAATTACGGAATTGATTGTTTCCCTGTTGAGGAGAAGTCTATAGGAAACTCTGCACCTCTAGTAGAGGTGCAGAGTTTGAGTTCAGGACAGGGAAAAACTATCATGGAAAAACCAGAAAAACAGCGCCGCAGACGCGGGGTTATCCTCACCCCCACGGGACTAGAAAAATTACTTACTGCCAAACAAGAAGCGGAATATCGGGATAATCGCGGTCATCGTTTCACCCTAGAAGTCCTCAGCGAGAAAACTCTTTTAGGGGTAGATACTCTGATGAAGGTATTTGCTTGTGAATCGGGAGTGGATAAACAAACCCTGAAACATTGTTTTCAAGCTTTTAATTTAACTCTAGAAAATAGCGATTATTATCGTCCTAACTTGCCAGAAACTGATACTATTAATCCTCAACTATTGCCTGAGTTACCAGAGGGACAAGTACCCCTCGATTCCCCCTTTTATATCAACAGAAATAATCTAGAACAGACTTGTTATCAAGAGATCTTGCGCGGGGGTAGTCTTATCCGGATTAACGCGGCCAGAAAAATGGGAAAAACTTCCCTGATGACTAGAATTATTAATTATGCACAACAACAGCAATACCATACGCTTTATTTCAGTTTTCGGTTAGCAGAAAGCTCAATTTTTCAAGATTTAAATCACTGGCTGCGTTGGCTTTGTGTTAGTATTAGTCGCCAGTTAGATTTAGACAATCATCTCCCACAGAATTGGGATGAATTCTTGGGGGGTAAAATTAACTGTAAAATCTATCTAGAAAAGCATATTCTCTCCCATCTCGATCGCCCTTTAGTGATTGCCTTTGATGATCTTGAATATCTTTTATCCTATCCACAGCTAAGGGAAGAATTTTTTAGTATTCTGCACCTCTGGCACGAGGAAGGCAAAAACAAACCCCTCTGGCAAAAATTACGTTTAATTGTTGCCTATTCCCCTGCACACGAGCTTGGTAAAACCTCAGATACCTATCAATCTCCTTTTGGTCTTGGCCTACCGATCGAATTGCCTAATTTTACCAGCGCACAAGTACGAGAATTAAGTCAAAGACAGGGATTAGATCAGAATTTTGACTACGAAAAATTACGGATATTTCTAGGGGGTAATCCCTATTTAATTCGTCTTGCTTGCTATCATATTGCTCGGGGTAATTGTACCCTAGAAACCATTTTAGCTACTTCGATCGAGGAGGAAAGTAATATTTTTGCAGACCACCTTAAACGGTTACTTTCGCATCTACAATACTTAAAAGGCAATTTAGCGGCTATCTTTGCTAAGGTGGTGATGGCAGAAAAAGACATAGAAATTGATTTAATGGCAGCTTTTCACCTAGAAAGTCTCGGACTGATTCACCGACAAGGTAAGTTTTGCCGAGTGAGTTGTCCTCTCTACCGTCAATATTTTGGCGGATATTTCTGGCAACGTTCTGTTTTTTTGCCGCAAAAAACTTCTATCCTCGCCCAAAAAATTACGCTTGCTCACTTTGATACTTCCGAAAAAAGTTGCTATGCCATGTAGTTTATAGTCCTTAGGTGCTCGACTAACAAAGCCTACGAGTGCTAAAATTATCACCATAAACATCCTCAACGAAAATCAACAATGTCATTATGAGGGAGTGATACTAAATCCTGTTTAAAAGTATAGGAGAGTGGGAAGTGGGTTTTTAAAGTTCCCGTGGAACAGGCTTCTAGTTCCTGTTTGATATTCAGGGACAATTAGTGATATAATTAGTACCTGGGGCGTGGATTGTTAATTTTATTTTTTTGACCGAATTACTAACCGCAAACACGCACTCTACCATCTACAATCATTGGTGAGCGCACCGATTAATCAGGAGTCTAACCCATGAGCGGCCCCACCATCGAAACCGATTTAGGAAAAATCCTAGACCAGATTAATCAGAATCTTAAAGATACCAATCAGAAGCTAGACGCGCTCCAGAAAGATGTCACAGACATCAAGATTGTTCAAGTCAGATTCGAGGCCGAAGTCAAGGGAGACCTCAAGGTATTACAGGGAGAAGTCAACACCTTACAAGGTGATCTAAAAGAAATTAAAGGCTCCCAGAAAGCCCAAATTTGGGCATTAATCACTATCTTGGCAACAGCAGTTATCGGAACTGTTATCCGCTTTGTCATCACTGTTCCCCCTGTTAGCAACCCCTAGCTCCCACTGCCGTGGAACAGGCTTCTAGTTCCTGTTTGATATTCAGGTAGAATCAATGATATAATTGGTGCGTTACGGCGGATTGTTAATTTTGGTTTTTTGACCAGATTTGTAACCGACTCAGGGAGCCTACACTCTTTCCTCTCATCTTCTCTTAATGATATCATCAATTTTTTTTAGGTACTTAATCAAGTTCCTCCAGATGATTTATGAGTATCCTCTACTGTCTCAATCCCGAATGTTCCCATCCTCAAAATCCGACTCATTATAGCTATTGTCAAGGATGTGGCGGAAATTTAAGCCAAAATACCCAATCATATTCTTTTCATAGCCGTTATCTCATTGTCGGGGTTTCAGGACAAGGTGCATTCGGGAGAACTTATCAAGCTAAGGACTTGAATTTTAATCAAAAACCCCGGGTTATTAAAAAATTTATCGCTCAAATGCAGGGTTCGGCTCTGGAGAAGTCTAAGGAATTATTTCAAAGAGAAGCAGAAAAATTAGACGAATTAAAACACGAACAAATTCCCCCTGTTTATGACTACTTCTCGGAAGGAAACTCTTTCTATTTAGTGCAAGAGTTTATTGAAGGAGAAACCCTACTTCAATATCCTGTAGTTGGGTTGAGGCACGAAACCCAACACAACCAACTTTTTTAACGTCAACCCAACTACTTAAAGGAGTAAAAACAATGACTAATATTGTGCTTAAAAGTGCTAGGGGTGTTAACTATTCTCGATTACAGCAACTCCTAGCAGCGGGAAACTGGAAAGAAGCAGACAAAGAAACACGTAAAGTCATGCTTCAGGTTGTCAGCAGGGAAAGCAAACGTGGATGGCTAAAGACAGAGGATATTGACAATTTCCCCTGTGAAGATTTGCAAACTATTGACCAACTCTGGCTACACTACAGTCAGGGTAAGTTTGGCTTCAGCGTCCAGAAAGAAATCTATGAGAGTCTCGGTGGCACGAGAGGGTATAATGGGGGATTGTTCGAAAATTTCCATCAAGAAGTCTGGAAAAATTTCGGCGATCTCGTCGGCTGGAGAAAAAGAGGAAAATGGTTGTCTTACAGGAACCTAACGTTTAATAATGCAGCCCCCAAAGCTCACTTCCCATTTTTATTTTATCGTTTCGTTGTTCCGCCGATTGGTATCGTGGCAATTTTGGTTTTTTGGGGTTTGTTTTGCTCGATTTTCTCGATCAGTGTGGGATTAACGTTGTGGCCGTTGTGGGTTTTTCTTTTTGGGTGGGCTTTTTTTTGGTTTGTGTTTTGGTTTGCGTTTTGGTATGTGGTTGGTATTTTTACTTATTGGGTATTTGTGGTTATCTTGGTAGCGTCAGATGTTAATTGGCATAAGCCTAATTGTTTTATTCGGCTTATTCGGCGTATTAAACTTTTTGTCAACTGGGACTTTTTGCGTTCTCTTAAGGATGAGATCGGTTTCAGTTTGCTATATTCGATGTATTGTATTTACTCACTGATGGTTGTGGTTGCTGTGGTTATTGCTAGGCAGATAGGTACCAGTCTGGAGCCGCATTTATTCCCGCTGGCTTTGCAGTTATCGTTTCTTGAGATGTTTCTGCTCCGGTTCGGTCTCAATGGTGGCTTCCTGGGGGCTCTCTCCTCTCGCGCAAAGGATTGTAACTTAGGGAAAAGTAACGCTCCGGTGACATCTACACCCCTACCTAAAGTAGCGCCAACTCCACTGACAAACTTCACCGAAAAAATATCCAAGGGAATAACACTGGAGATGGTAGGCTTACCAGCAGGTCAATTTATCATGGGCTCTCCTGATAGTGATCGCGATGCTACAAGTTATGAAAAGCCTCAACACCCAGTTAAAATAAACAGTTTTGCGATCGGGAAATATCCGGTGACTCAGGCACAATATGAAGCGGTAATGGGAAACAATCCCCAGCAATTCTCATTTTGAAAACAAAAGAAGATAAAGTTCTCTTGTTCACATAGAGAACTTCTGTCTAATTATCATTTTTTTTCAAGATAATCATCATAATTAGCTTCAAGA
>VYLV01000049.1_pt1 | contig 20120 bp, 20 predicted proteins | sample 5114191 | NCBI WGS metagenome assembly VYLV01 (sample SAMN12291782, study PRJNA351875) | freshwater metagenome | isolation source: freshwater lake | place: USA: Michigan, Little Long Lake | collected 2013-08-08 | reverse complement strand
CCGCTTAATTCACACGCAGCGGCGCAGAAACTTGCTCAACATTCATTGCTGTATGTAACAATATAGGAGGAGTTTATCTCAGGAGTTCCACGGTGATTAAAGAGTTAGACCGTATTACTGTTAATCCACAAATATGTCTTGGACAGCCAACGATTCGAGGAATGCGTATCACTGTAGGATTTGTTTTGAAACTGTTGGCTAGTCAGTTATCTATTCAGGAAATCTTAGAGGCTTATCCAGAGTTGGAGGAGGAAGATACTCGTCAGGCTCTTAATTATGCAGCTTGGGCTGTATCCGATTATATCGTTAGCTTCACTTCAGCAGCCGTAACGCACCGCTAACTTTAATGATAGTGGGTTATATAATTTAAAATTCTGAGGTAAATCATGCAACTAAAACTAACAAAAATATTCCAGAAAGTTCCCGAAGGCTATATTGGTTTTGTCGAAGAATTGCCAGGAGCTAATACTCAAGGAGAGACTCTAGAAGAAACTAGAAGCAATTTAGAAGAAGCAATTGAGCTAGTTTTAGAAGCTAATCGTATGTTAGCTGAAGAGCAACTGCAAGGACAAGAAGTGATTCGAGAGTCTGTTACTTTCTGGGCTGCATGAAACGCATAAACTTATTTGTCGAGATTTACAAATACCAGAACCATGAGTGCGACTCCTGTTAAGCTGCTGTAGAGTGTAGGCTGCGTGTTTGCGGTTACTAATTTGGATAATAAAATAAGACTAACAATCCGCCGTAACGCACCAATTCTATTACTATTAATTAAACATAATAAATTACATTGAATTTACCTGTGTATCATCCCATGTAGAATTATCCGGCAATTTATCGATTAAATTTCTGGCTTTTTGTTTAATGTTTTTTATTTCCATGATGGTTTCCAAAATGACTCCTGACAATGGATAATTATCAACTATTCATTATTAACTAAAAGGGCGATCGCAAAATTACGCCTTCTTAAAAAAGAGATTAAACACCTTCAGCAAAACCCAAAGGTTGAAACTGAACATCATTAATAATTTTAACCGTTTCCCCCGATTGCTTAATCACAAACAAACCGCGCCGATAGGCATAGACATCTATCCCCTGATCAATTTCAATGCCTGCCACTGCCCCATAAACCCGAAACTCTCGAAATTGGGGGAAAGCAACCTTAAATCGCTGTAATCGGCTGACAAAATCATCTACATCATCCCTCGACAGTCGAGATTTACATTCCACAGCCACCAACTCGCTCCCATTCACCGCCACAATATCAATCTCCATTGCCGCCCCAGAACGCTTACTTTTCAAGCGACTCATCGTTTGGGTGACATCAATGCCCCGTTCCTGAAATAAACCCACGACCGCAGGCTCTACCATTTCTTCTATAAAAAGACACAAAGGAGTTGTTAAGCTATTGACCGCTTTGGTCGTTTCTTGTACCTGTTTTTTTAATTCTTCCATCGTGCGATTAGCTTCCTCTCTGCGGCGATCAGCTTCGGCACTGCGGCGATCGGCTTCGGCACTGCGGCGATCAGCTTCCTTTTGAAACTCGGCAAATTGGGCCTCAGTTCTTTCAAATAACTTGTAAATATCGGCGATCGTTACAGCGTCTGACATAGGAAGATTCTTCAAGCTTGAGAAGTCTAGTCCCATTCTAGCGACTTGGCAGAGAAGAAATGTCCCTAGCTTCTCATCCGTGTTTTTTCAATCAATTATTGACTATCAACTAATCAGCGATCGCAGTTCAAGGGGAAGGGGTCAAAGGTCAAAAGGCGATCGCATTTTTGAATGGATAATGGACAATTGACAATGGATAATTATCAACCATAGCTCCTGCGGCCATGGGCTACTATTTTGATCATCTGAAAGAAATTGACCAGGAAATCACCCAAGAACTGGATCAGATACAAGTTAACATAACGCGAACAGCTAAATCACCTTTGTACCCTGGGATAAAAGAAGTGACTTTTCCCCCCTTCCCCCGAATGTACCCCGTAACTGATATAAGTAGAGATGTAGGTCTATAACCAAAATTGCCGCATCAGTTCGGTTAGGTGACTGTTTTTCGCTTGTCTAGGAGGGTAGATATGCTCAACGAATTAATTTATGAAGGATTAGGTTTAAGTGCTGTTTTCGGAGGACTATTCCTCTGGTCGCGCTCTAGTCTCGTCAGCAAAAATACCTCCCTTTTAGCCGCACAAGCGCAATTACAGCAAAGTAACTCAGATTTGTTGGCTCAAGTCAAGGGTTTAGACGTGGCGCAATCAGACTTAAAAGATGAAAATCAGCAGCTGCACGCCAAAATCATTCACATAGAACAACATTCCGCCCAATTACAGCACAAAGCTACGGATTTAGAAAATTCTCTCCACTCCCTCCAGCAAGCTGTGCAGATAGGTGAGAGTGAAATTGAACAACTGAAAACCACCGCTAAGGAAATAGAAGCGGAGAAAGCTGGTCTGATGGAGCAATTAGAGGCAGAAAAAGCCCAAATTACTAGCCTAGAGGCACAGATTCAAACTTTAGAGCAGCAAAAAGGCGAAATTAACCGTCAATTTGATTTGACCAAAAAACAGAGCAACTCTCTCTATAGTCAAATTCAGACCCTAGAACAGGATAAAACTCTCTTACAGCAAGAGCTAGAAAAAGCCGAGGAATTAAAGGCGAAAGTGGTCGATTTAGAGCATAAAAATCAAGAATTAAGCGATTTAGCCGCCCGAATTCCCAGCTTGCAAGGTCAAATTCAAACCTTAGAACAGAATCTGGCTCACCAAACAGAACAGTATGAGCAAGGACAGCAGGAAATAGCCAGCTTACAGGGTCAAATTACCGGGTTAGAGCAGGAAAAAAAGTCTCTCAGCGAAGATTTAGCCGCAAGTCAAACTCGATCGCTCTCTTTAGGCCAAGAATGCGACAATTTAACTATAAAACTGCAAGAAACCGTCGCTCAAGTGACAGCCATAACCGCCGAAAAGGACAGTCTCGGCGCTCGTCTCGAAGCAGCTAAACTGGAGTTACAAGCTTTAGCAGCCCAGAAAGGAGAATTATCGGCACAATTAAGCACTGCTGCCGAAATTTAGAAGGGCAATTACAGGAATTAACCCAGTTACCGCAACAATTGGCCGATTCTCAGGCAACAATTGCTCATTTAGAAGGGCAATTACAGGAATTAACCCAGTTACCGCAACAGCTAGAAACCTATCGGGAAAACATTTCTAATTTAGAGATTCAACTACACCAGTTAAGTGCCGAAAAAGACCAATTAGAAACCACAACTTCCCGTCATATCGAGGAATTAAGCCAACAAAATCGCCAACTAACTCAAGATTTAGAAGTCAAAAAAACGGCAGCTAAAGCTTTAGAAAAGGAAAAAATTAAGTTTGAGGGTGAGTTAGCAACTAAGCAAAAAGAAATCGCCGCTTTAGAGGTTCAAATTCAAAAACTACAACAAGAAAGAGACGATTTCTCTCAACAAACTGCCCCTATTACCACTAATGAACCAGAAGCAATTATTAGTGAAACTCCTGTAGTAGAAGAACTGGAAACTCCCCCGGTGATTGCCGAGGAAACTCCTGTAGTAGAAGAACCGGAAACTCCCCCGGTGATTGCCGAGGAAACTCCTGTAGTAGCAGCAGAAAAAATCACAGTTGCCGATACAAGTTTAGAAGTGCAACCCGCAGCGGAGATAGTCCAAACGAGTCAAGAATCCGCAGAAAATCCCCTCAGGGGAAAAAGCGTAGTTATACTAGGAACCTTCGGCAAAATCAGTCGCGAGGAAGCGAAATCATTGATTATTAATGTCGGTGGTACTGTTACCAGTTCCCCCAGTGCGAACACTGATTATATTCTCCTCGGTAAAGCCCCCGGTGAGAAACTCAAAAAGGCTCAAAAATTAGGCATAAAAACCCTTTCAGAAGCCCAATTTCTGCAAATGGTAGAATCCTAAAACAGTTATCAGTTATCAGTTATCAGTTATCAGTTATCAGATTTTAGTTTTCAGTTCACTCTGCCTGTTCCCTATTATTGCCAAAATCATGAGTCAAAAAATTGCCTTTTTAGGATTAGGAGTGATGGGAGCGCCGATGACGGCTAATCTTGTCCGTCAAGGTTTTGTTGTCAATGCTTGGAATCGTACCCCAGAGGTGCCGGGGATAACCATTGCCGGGGCAGCTGGTGCGAACATTTGTTCTAGTATTGCCGCCGCCGTCAGGGATGCCGAGATTGTCTTTACCTGCGTCGGGGATGTGCCTGACGTGGAGGCAGTAATTTTAGGAGCGGGGGGTGTGATGGAATCGGCAGCGGTGGGAACTCTGGTGGTGGATATGAGTACCATTGGCTCTCAAGCCGCTAGGATGATTGGTAAAAAGCTAGAGGAAAATAATCTCCGTTTTCTCGATGCTCCCGTCTCTGGGGGCGATATTGGGGCGAAAAACGGCACTTTAACTATTATGGTGGGAGGGAAAGAAGCGGATTTTCAGACTTGTTTGCCCTGTTTTCACGCCATGGGCAAAACTATTCGCTGGTGTGGCGAAATCGGCAACGGACAAGCGGTAAAACTCTGTAATCAAGTCTTGGGGGCGGTTCACATGGTGGCGCTGTGTGAGGCTCTAAAAATGGCAAAAATTCAAGGATTAGACCCCAATTTAGTCATAGAAGTCTGTAAAACGGGGGCGGCGGGTTCTTGGGCTTTAGAAAATTTGGGACCAAAAATCCTCGCCCAAGATTTACAGCCGGCTTTTATGATTGAACATATCTTAAAAGATTTGCGATTAGTCAAAGAAACTGCCCAGACAGCCGGGGAAATTCTGCCTGGGACAGATTTAGCGGAAACCCTATTTAAAGCAGTAGCGGAATTGGACGAAGGCAAGGGAATTAAACAGGGAACCCAAGCGATGATTCGCGCCTACGATTAAGCCTTTTGTTGACGATAAATATCATCGGTACGGGCAGCCATGATAAAGTCATTTTGATGTAATCCGCCCACGTCATGTGTCCACCAAGAAACGGTAACTTTACCCCATTCTGTCAATAAAGCGGGGTGATGGCCTTCTTTTTCCGCTGCTTCTCCCACGGCATTAGTAAAGGCGATTGCCCCTTGAAAATTGGCAAATTTATAGAGTTTTTGCAGACGGGGAATACCCTCGTATTCTAAGAGATTCCAATCGGGAATTTTAGCCTGTAAAGCGGTAATTTCCTCGGCAGTGATAGGAGAAGAACCCGATTGATAAGGTTGACATTTTTGTTGAGCAAGTTCGGTCATAGGGGTATCAATCCAGATTTTTTACCTTTATTATAGAGGAAAATCCCCCAGAGAAATTTTCTATTCTTCCTCTGACTCTGGAGAACTTACCCAAGGAGTAGAAGATTCGGCAGCTTTCGGGAAAGAAAAAGATTTTTTCGGAGGAGAAGGCAATAATTCCAATTGTCGATTACCGGTTTTATAGCTAGTTTGATTTTTATGCTCTCCCCGTCGTCGTTGGGAAGTTTTTTCCTCCGTGGTATTTTCGGCTATCACTTCATACAAAATCGCCCGTTTATCCTCTTGTTGACCTTTTCTTAAAACCCGTCCTAAACGCTGAATATATTCCCGGGTGGAACCGGTTCCCGATAAAATAATCGCGATGCGCGCTTCCGGCACATCAACCCCTTCATTAAGAACATGGGAAGTCACCAGAATTTTGTATTCTCCCTGACGAAAACGGGTCAGGATTTCATGGCGTTCTTTCACAGGAGTTTGATGGGTTATGGCAGGTATTAAAAAGCTCTCGGAAATGCGGTAAACTGTGGCATTATCGTTGGTAAAAATTAAAATTCGTTCCGGATGGTGTTCACAGATTAACTCGGCTAAAACCCGCAATTTTCCCTGGGTTCCGGAGGATATTTCCTTCGACTCCCGGTGGGCCAACATGGCCCGGCGCCCTTCGCTACTTCTGGCACTAATCATGACAAATTTTTGCCAACCATCTAAACCAGACAAACTGAGATTATTTTTTCTTAAAAAATCATTGCGAATTTTAATTGCTTCTTGATATTTTTCCTGTTCTTTGGCAGATAGTTTCACTTTAATTTGAATTATTTCATGATCAGCTAGGGCTTTTCCTGACAAGTCTTGGGGACTTTTTTGATAAACAATTGCACCAATAAGATAATCTAAATCTTGATGACTACCATCACCGCGATCCGGTGTTGCTGTTAAGCCTAAACGATAGGGTGCGATCGAATCTTCCGCTATTTTCCGAAAGAAATCCGATGGTAAATGATGACATTCATCAAAAATCAAAAAAGCGTAACGATTGCCAAGAGTTTCTGAATAAATTGCCGCACTTTGATAGGTGGCGATTAAAATAGCACTATTATCCTTAGAACCTCCCCCTAATAATCCCACCTCGGCATCGGGAAAAGCCGCCAACATCTGGGCATACCACTGGTGCATTAAATCAATAGTCGGCACGATAATTAAGGTACTCCGGGGAGTCGATTGTAGAGCTAATTGGGCAAGATAGGTTTTGCCGGCAGCGGTGGGAAGGACGATGACACCCCTTCTCTGGGATTTTTTCCAAGCGATTAACGCTTCAGTTTGGTGGGGGTAGGGTTCCCGTTCAAAACTGGCAATTAATTCTAAATTGTTAAAAGCTTTTGCTTCATCTTGGAAGTTAATGCCCTCCTCCTGTAGAGTTTCCACCAGAGGACGATAATGAAGTGCCAAAATGCGAAATCTTTCAATACGATCATCCCAAGTGGCAAAATCTAGCCATTTTTTCCCTTTTGGTGGTGGATGGAGAATTAAGGTTCCTCGCTCATATTTGAGGGTGGGTAAGCGCATTTTTCAGTAAACAGTAAACAGTAAACAGTATAAGTAAACAGTATAAGTGAACTGAAAACTTACATCTGATAACTGATAACTGATTCAAGGCTGACGGCTGCAAGATAGCTTATCGCTAGATCATATTTATCGGGCTAAAAAAAAAGAGTGTGAATTAACACACTCTCAGCATATCGAAACAGCCAAAGTTTTGCAATAGATTAAATCTTTTCGGTTAGCTTAGTCAGAACGCGATTGGAACGTTCCACAAAAGCTTGCATTCCCTCGGCATCAAATCCCTTTTGAGCGATTAAAGCTAAATCATAAACGTGCTGACAGAGCATTTTCGCTAATTGTGCCGATGGAGATTCGCCGCTACCTGTAACAATACTTCCCTGACTAATCTGGACAATTTGTTGAATTAGGGGATGATTAGTATTAATCATCAGAATATGTTCTTCGGGGAAAGCCATGGCTTTTTGTTGCATCATTGCCGTCATTTCCTGTAAGCGTCGCATTGCTTCTGGAAGTAAGACAATTGCCGGGGGAGTACCTTGGGGATCATCGGATTTCAAGGCTTCAGTTTTGATATTGATGCGAGAATTATCGAGGGCTTTGGCGAAGATTTCTTTGATCAATTCAGCCCGGGTTTTATTACTAGCGGGATCGATAATTTCACTAGCTTGATCCTGTTCGAGCAGCGTCGAGTCTAATTCAGAATCAACCCGGGTGAATTTCACATCAGAGTATTCTCTTTCTAGGAAAGGAATAAAGTAATTAGTATCGATGAAAGAATCAAAGAAAAGGATTTCTAAACCTTGATTTTTGTAGAGTTCAACGTAGGTGGATTGGCTACGAGGATCGGTACAGTAAAAAACTCGATTTTCGTGGCGTTCTTTATGGCGTTCTAGGTAGGCTTTGAGAGTAGTATAACCTTCCTGTTCGATCGCTTCTAGGGGAGTTTTCGCCGTTGCTTCTTGCCAGGCGTCACCTTCAGCGGTTTGCACTGCCACTTGTACCGCAGTTTCTGGGGGTTTGTAGGTAGTGTGATAGATTAAAATATCTTCTACCTGCTGTTTAAATTTATCCTCTTTCAAGGAACCAAATTTAATAAAAGTTCCCACATCTACCCAACAACGAATATATTCTTTTGCGTCTTCGTTATAGAGCGATTTGAGGCGATCGGCAATTTTTTTGGCAATAAAATCGGCAATACGGCGAACGGTGCGATCTTTGGTTAAAGCACTTCGAGACACATTTAAAGGAATATCTGGACTATCGATAACTCCTCGCAAGGGCATCAGGAAATCGGGAATAATTTCTTCGCAATGGTCGCTGACAAAAACCTGATTACAGAATAACTTTAATTGTCCTTTTGAGACATCCACATCCGGTCTGAGTTTGGGAAAATAAAGAATGCCATTGAGCAAGAAAGGATAATCGGTATTCAGATGTACCCAGAGTAAAGGTTCTTCTTGGAAAGGATAGAGATAACGATAGAATTCTAGGTAGTCTTCTTTAGTCAGATTTTGAGAAGATTCTTTCCATAAAGCCCGTTGTTGATTAATCACTTCCCCATCAATTTTAATGGGAACGGGCATAAAATCTGAGTAGGTTTTGACTAACTGGCGAATGCGGGCAGGTTCTAAATATTCCCCTTCCTCATCCATTAAAGTTAGGGTGATAGTCGTGCCGATTTGGCTGCGGGAAGAATCGGTTAGTTCAAACTCTGGAGAACCATCACAAGACCAATGGACAGGGGTAGCACCTTCTTGATAGGAAAGAGTATCAATTTCTACCTTTTTAGCCACCATAAAAGCCGAATAAAAACCTAGTCCAAAATGACCGATTAAATCCTTGGCTGATTTTTGGTATTTAGTGATAAATTCTTCCGCACTGGAAAAGGCAACCTGGTTAATATATTTCTTGATTTCTTCCCCCGTCATCCCGATACCATTATCGGTAATTGATAGAGTACGATTTTCTTTATCGATGGCGATATTAATTTCTGGTTCGGGGACTTCTCCTCTTGCTTCTCCTGCTAAAGAAGCCATTTTTAATTTCGAGATAGCATCCACACTATTAGATATCAATTCCCGCAGAAAAATTTCATGGTCAGTGTAGAGAGATTTTTTGATAATAGGGAAGATATTCTCGGTATGAATCGTGATATTACCTTTTTCTAGTACCGTCATACGTTCAATCACTAAGGGCTTGACTATTCTAACTTTTTTATTTTGCTCGATGATGGCACTATTGATCACAGAGCGATTGCCCAACTTCTTCTAGGGGGATAACCGTACCGATAAACGGATTCGAGAACTCGATCGCAAAAATCAGGGATAATTGCCGGATTATCGGGGTTATTTAGCACTTTTTGACTTTAGCAATCCGATTGAAGCGGAATTGCAGTAGCTCTACTGTTCAATTTGCAGATATCCCTCAATCACAATATCGGGATTGAGATAATTAACCGTGACATTTTCTAACTGTAAAGCTTGGCTCATTAACTGGAAACCTAAATCACCCACGGCAGTAGGTGCCTTGATTCCCCCGATGATTTTGGGCGCAATAAAAGCGATAATTTTTTGTACCATGCCCTCAGCGATGGCAGCCGCGCTTAAACCGCCGCCGCACTCCCACAAAACCTGACAAAATCCCCTCTGATAAAGATTTTCCATCACTAAAGTGGGTGTCACCTCGGTTAGTTCGATCACTTCCACGCCTTTTGTTAATAATTGTTGCTTAAGCTTGACATTAGAATCAATTTGTGTATAGACAAGCGTGGGAAATTGACTGGTATCCCAAAGATGGGCGGAGGAGGGTAAATCGAGCGATCGAGTCATGACCACGCGCAGGGGATTATGATCGGAGAGGCCGTGAGTGGTTAGGTGAGGATTATCTTGACGGACAGTGCTACCGCCGACGATAATCGCATCACAGGCCGATCGCAATTGATGGACTATTTGGCGAGAAGCAGGGCTAGTAATCCAAGTGCTATGACCAGTAGTAGCGGCAATTTTGCCATCGAGAGTCATGGCATATTTGAGGATACCGAAGGGTTTTTTAGCGGTAATGCGATGGATAAAACCCTGATTGAGTTGAAGACATTCGGACTCCTCCACTCCCACCAGCGTCTCGATGCCTGCCGATTCTAATCTTTGAATACCTTTCCCCGCCACCAGGGGATTAGGATCGATCATCCCCACCACCACTTTTTTAATGCCCGCTCGCATAATTGCCTCGCTACAGGGGGGAGTACGTCCATGGTGGTTACAGGGTTCAAGATTGACGTATAAAGTGGCACCACGAGCTTTTTCTGCTGCCTGTCTCAGGGCGAAAACTTCCGCATGGGGTTGTCCGGCCTCCGGGTGAAAACCTTCGCCGATAATTGTCCCCTCTTGAACGATCACAGAACCCACCAAGGGATTAGGAGAAGTCCGTCCCAAGCCTTGTCTAGCAAGGGTTAGACATCTTTGCATCATTGTGCGATCGAATTCCGTTGCCCGATTCATGGTTTATTTCTCCAAAGGAGGGGAGACTTTATCAGTGATCAGTAAACAGTAAAAACTGATCAGTGGGGAGCTTTTTTCAGTGATCAGTAAACAGTAAAAAGTAATCAGTGAACTGATAACTCGCATCTGATAACTAAATTCTTGATCACTTCTCCACCACTATTATTTTAAAATGAAATGTATCAACGAATACAGAAATCTCAGATCAAAAAAACAAAGATCGAAAAACATTGACTACTCACACCTCAAGATAAATCCCTAGGTGTTTGGTCTTCTGAAATGATTGACCCCTGTTCCTAGGATTTAGCGGTGGAAAGGACATAATTGCTCGGTAATTATTCTCAAAAGTAATGAATCGACCTACTAACTCAACAAAGTCAACGAATTAACGATGAAACGAATTGCTCGAAAATCTGGGGAACTTGTCGGTTTATTACCGAAAATTAACCCTGTCTGGTTAGCCTGTGTTCCTTTGTCCGCGATTATTTTTGTGGTTTGGAACACAGCCGTACAAGCCCAAGAGGCGAAACCCTTAACCCCCGAAGATGTCCAAAACGCCCTCAATACAATCTGGGTTTTAATTGCCTCCATCCTCGTGATCTTTATGAACGCAGGTTTTGCGATGCTAGAAACGGGATTCTGTCGCCAGAAAAACGCCGTTAACGTTCTCGCCAAAAACCTGATCGTTTTCGCCCTCTCCACCATATCATTTTGGGCGATCGGTTTCTCGCTGATGTTTGGGTCTGTCAGTAACGAATTTTTCGGTACAGGAGGTTGGTTCCTTAGCAGTAGCGATCCTGCCACCTACGTCATGCCTGCCTCTTTGCCCACCTCGGTGTTCTTCCTGTTCCAAGTCGCTTTCGCGGGAACGGCAGCCACCATTGTATCTGGGGCAGTGGCAGAACGGATTAAATTCGTCGATTTCCTAGTTTTTAGCTTAATTATTGTCGGTATCATGTACCCGATCACCGGTCACTGGGTTTGGGGTGGCGGTTGGTTAGCCGACCTTGGTTTTAAAGACTTCGCCGGTTCGACGGTGGTTCACTCGGTGGGTGGTTGGTCTGCTTTAACTGGGGCGGCAATTCTCGGCCCGAGAATGGGTAAATACATCAACGGTCGCACCAGTGCCTTACCCGGCCATAACATGAGTATCGCAACCCTGGGTTGTTTAATTCTCTGGATTGGCTGGTTTGGTTTTAACCCCGGTTCTACTTTAGCGGTTAATGAAACTGTACCCTATATCGCTGTCACCACTAACCTCGCCGGGGCCGCGGGTGGCATTGCCGCTACCCTTACCGCTTGGTTCAAAGATGGTAAACCCGACCTTTCGATGATTATTAACGGTATTCTGGCCGGTTTAGTAGCCGTTACTGCCAGTTGTGATGGTGTATCCTATTGGTCGGCGGCAATCATCGGTTTAATCGCCGGCGTAGTCGTGGTTTACTCGGTGGGTTTCTTCGATAACCTGAAAATTGATGACCCGGTGGGTGCGACTTCCGTTCACCTCGTCTGTGGTGTGTTTGGAACTTTAGCCGTCGGTATCTTCAACAAAGATGCCGGTTTAATCACCGGTCAATTCCAACTGTTGATTAACCAAATTATCGGGATTGTAGCAGTAGGGGCATTTACCCTGATTGTTAGTGGTATTGTTTGGACAATCCTCAAGGCTACCCTCGGTATTCGTGTTACTCCCGAAGAGGAAATGGAAGGTCTGGATATAGGCGAACACGGCATGGAAGCCTATAGCGGTTTCGTCAAGGAGTCCGATATCGTCGCTGGTAGCTATTATGCTTCCAGTGTTGACATGGAAACGCCTAGCACTCGTTAGGTTAAACCTTGTAAAGATAGATTAACTTATCCCCGACAAAGTTAAAGAGAAAAGGAAGAAGGCCTCGCCCCGATGCGATCGGTGGCTATAATTGCCTTCTAAACCTTTTCTCTTTCGGTTTTTGTCTCTTTCCGGACAGAAAAAATTAATCTTGCTACTAGGCAGCAACCGTCAATGAAAAAGATCGTAGGAATAACCGTACTTTTGCTGGGACTGGGATTCAATTTTGGAGTTGCCCCAGTTTTTGCGGAAACCATCACCGCCGCTCCCCCCAATCCGATTAGTGCTGGGGATACAGCTTGGATGCTGATCTCCTCAGCTTTAGTTTTATTAATGACCCCCGGACTGGCCTTTTTTTATGGGGGTTTAGTGCGTTCCCGTAACGTCCTCAACACCATGATGATGAGTTTGGTGGCCATGGGCGTCATCGGGGTAACTTGGGTGCTTTGGGGTTATAGTCTCGCTTTCGATGTCACCCCGGGTAAAAGTGGTTTTGGCGAAGGGATCGAAGCTTTTATCGGGGGACTAGATTGGATTTTTCTTAACGGTGTCACTGCGGCCACACCTGACAATATCGGTTATGCACCCACCGTTCCCCATCAAGTGTTTATGGTCTATCAGATGATGTTTGCGATCATCACCCCGGCTTTAATTTCGGGTGCGATCGTGGAACGGGTCAACTTTAAAGCCTATTTTTGGTTTTTACTGCTTTGGTCCACCTTTATCTATTCTCCCCTAGCTCACTGGGTTTGGGGTAAGGGTTGGTTGGCAGCCACTGGGGCGCTGGATTTCGCCGGTGGAACCGTTGTTCACATTAGTTCCGGGATTTCCGCACTGGTGGCCGCCTGGATGATCGGTCCGCGGCGTAGTTTTGGTGTCCAAGCCTATGCACCCCATAATGTGCCTTTTGTTCTCCTAGGTATCGGTTTACTCTGGTTCGGTTGGTTTGGTTTTAATGGTGGTAGCGCGCTTTCCTCTAGTTCCCTAGCCACGACAGCTTTTGTTAATACCACGATCGCCGCTTCGGCCGGTGGTTTGACATGGATGCTTATAGAATGGATTTTACGGGGTAAACCGACGGCGATCGGTATTGCTAGTGGATTTTTAGGGGGATTAGTGGGTATTACTCCCGCTGCCGGCTATGTGCTGCCGATCGGGGCGATTATCATTGGTTCGATCACTGCCCTTAGCTGTTTTTTTGCGGTTAGTCTGCGGGCAAAATTGCGCTTTGATGATTCTTTGGATACCTATCCCGTCCATGGTGTGGGTGGAACGGTAGGGGCAATCCTTACGGGGGTTTTTGCGACTAAATCGGTTAATTCCTTGGGTAATGACGGTTTACTATTAGGCAACCCAGGCTTAGTCTGGACGCAATTTGTTGGCGTTGCTGCTACTTATATCTTTGCTGCCGTGGGTACTTTTGTCATCCTGAAAGTTCTCAGTTTATTCATGGATCTGCGGGTTAAACCGAATACGGAAGCAGAAGGGTTAGATGTGCCTCAACACGGAGAGGAAGCCTACGGACAGGAATTCGAGTTTGGTAACAGCCTTTCCTACCAAGAAAATCCTGGTGCCACAAATCCGCAAGAAAATTATTAGCGATTCCAATCAGCTATCAGTCCAGCTAACAGAAATGAAATTTCGTCTCTGTGAAACTGGGCTAAAAAATTCCGTTTTTGGTCGTCTTGTCTCTGTCACCGGGGATTGTGATCCTGTCCGTCGCTGGCAAAGAATGCTCGATCGTTATTGTCCAGAGATTCTCCAAGACCCAAAAACTCTCCGCCAAGGCCGCATGAGTAGCGATCGCTAGGGAGGATCAAGTTTTATCTAGATGGGCAAAACAGCAAAAAATTAGCGATTCTTACTGACAAGAATCAAGAAATTTGTAAGCCAGCTAACTCAGCAATTGTGTAGGTGGGTCTGCCTTTAACTTCCTCGTAAATTCTGCCGATATATTCTCCTAGTATTCCGATGCTAATTAGCTGTACAGAACCCAGAAAAAATATAGCGATCATAATCGTGGCAAAACCAGTGATCGGTGAGTTGGGCTGCTGTAAACGCCAATACAATACTAACAGAGCCATAATCAAAGATATCAGGGCAGAAAATAATCCTAGATAGGTAGCAAAACGTAAGGGGACACGAGAAAAAGATACTAGGCTATTAATAGCTAAAGATAATGATTTGCTAAAGGTATATTTTACTTCCCCGGCAAAGCGCGCATCCCGCTCAAATTTAACCGCAGTTTGTGGAAAGCCAATCCAAGCGCGCAACCCACGAATATAACGATTTCTTTCTGGGAGAGAATTTAATAGATCTACTACCTGACGATCCATTAAACAAAAGTCTCCTGTATCGGCGGGAATATCCACATCGGCTAGTCTTTTAAGCAAACGATAAAAGAGATAGGCCGTCAGTTTTTTAAACCAACTTTCTTGTTTTCTTTTGGTTCTTTGGGCATAAACTACTTGATACCCCTCTTGCCATTTTTCAATCATTTGGGGAATTAATTCGGGCGGATCTTGCAGGTCGGCATCCAAAACAATAATTACTTGTCCTCGGTAAAAATTAAGTCCAGCTGTCACCGCCGCTTGATGACCAAAATTGCGGGCGAAACTGATATAACACACTCGAAAATCAGCTTTGTGCAGTTCTCGCAGCAGTTTTAAGGAACTATCTTTACTACCATCATTTACTAGGATTAATTCTACCTCCCCATCTAAATTATTCATGATGGCACTCACCCGGCGATATAGTTCGGCAATAGTTTCTTCCTCGTTATAGATGGGGACAATCAGGGAATATTTTAGCATTTGCATAATAATATTTGATCGGTAATTGATTGAAAAATCTCACTCCTAACTGGGAGAATTATGCTGTCAATATCTTTACTTATTGAAGAAAATCCTCGATCGCCTGTCCCGTCTCTTCCGGTGCTTCTTCCGGTAAAAAATGACCACTGGCGATCGCCAGTCCAGTGACTTGATTAGCTCGCTGCTGCCAAAGAGCGATCACATCGTATTGACGCGCAATGAAACCTTTTTCTCCCCAAAGAACCAAGAGGGGGGAGGAAATTTTCCGGTCTAAATCCTGACGATCATGCTCTAAATCGATGGTAGCGGCAGCCCGATAATCGGCACAGGTGGCGGTTATTGTCCTCAAATCTCGAAAACAACGCTGATATTCCCCCAAAGCTTCCTCTGTAAAAGCGCTAAAATCTCGCCCCCAACTTTGCAAGCAATGTTGCAGATAATAATCGGGATTAGCGGCGATCAGGGTTTCAGGAAAAGGGGAAGGCTGAATCAAGAAAAACCAATGATAGTAGGCAGTAGCAAAAGTTTGATTGGTAGCCTCGTACATCGCCAGCGTTGGGGCTATATCGAGTAAAACGAGTTTTTTGACCTTTTCGGGAAAATCAAGGGCGAGACGGTGGGAAACTCGCGCCCCTCGATCGTGGCCGATCAGATAAAACTCCTGATAACCCAATTTTTCCATCAGCAATACCTGATCGAGGGCCATGACTCGCTTGCAATAATTGCTAGAATCCTCTAGGGGTAAGGGTTTATCGCTATCCCCGTAGCCGCGCAGATCCGTGGCGATAACCGTAAAATTAGCCGCTAATCGGGGGGCAATTTTATGCCACATTTGATGGGTTTGGGGATAACCATGAAGCAAAAGCAGCGGAAAACCGCGCCCACCTTTGATACCATTGATAGTAATGCCATTAACTTCTAGCTGAAATTTCCGAAAATTTGTCAGCATTTTTGCTTCCTGTCACCTTAGGGAAAGATAATTGCATCATCCGGCAAAAGTGGCCCAATCAGTAAAGTTTTTTCACTATAGCCGCTCAAGCCGCTGCTTTTCTGATAGATTAAAACCATTGGGTTGCTCAAAAACCAACGAGTTAAGCAGTAATTTGATTATGATCTCGATTATCTATTCCGATGAATTTCTCGCTCACGATACAGGTATTTACCATCCCGAAAAAGCGGCGCGTTTAACGGCAATTGTCGGAGCTTTAAAACAAACAGAATGGCAGTCAAAATTAACATGGCATTTACCCACACCGATCGAAATTCGTGACGAAGTACTCACTTTGATAAAACAAGTTCATAATCAAGATTATGTTGATAGATTGCGGCGAATTTGTCAACGGGGCGGTGGAAGATTGGATGCAGATACTCCCGTTTCTGCCCGTAGTTACGATGTGGCGTTACTAGCGGTTAGTGGCTGGTTAGATGGAGTCGATCGAGTCTTATCCACCGGCGATCCTGCCTTTATTTTAGCCCGTCCTCCCGGGCATCATGCCACTTCTAATTATGGCATGGGTTTCTGTCTGTTTTCTAATGCTGCTATTGCCGCCTATTATGCTTTAGAAAACAAAAGAGTGCAAAAAGTAGCGATTCTTGATTGGGACGTACATCACGGCAATGGCACCCAGGATATAGTCGAAAATCATCCCCAGATTGCCTATTGTTCCCTCCATCAATTCCCCTTTTATCCCGGCACGGGAGAAGCGAGAGAAAAAGGGGAGTTTGATAATGTTTTGAATATTCCCTTACCGGCGGGAAGTACCATTAAAGATTATCAAGAACATTTTGAGGGGCAAGTCCTACCTTTTCTGAAAAATTTTCAACCAGATTTAGTGATTGTTGGTGCTGGATATGATGCCAATCAAGCGGATCCTCTGGCGGGCATTTGTTTACAACCACAAGATTATGGAATTTTAACGAAATACCTCTTAACTCTCAATAAACCGCTGCTTTTTGGCTTAGAAGGCGGTTATGATTTAGAAGCTTTAGCGGCTTCCGTCGTCGCCACCTTAGAAGCTTTGCTCTGATCCTATTCCAGGTAATCGTTACATTTCTTTAAAAAGATTGGTAACAAAGCGATCGAATGCGGTAAGGTAAACGATCGATAGAAAAAAACTCTTGACCTAGTTGCCTTTTAAGATTATGACCTCCCTTGCGCCACACCTAAAAGCCAAAGCCCTCAAACCCAATAGTCGTCGTCCTGCCAAAGAATTGTGTAGCGAGTGCGGACTTTGTGACACTTATTATATTCACTATGTTAAAGAAGCTTGTGCTTTTCTAAATCAACAAATCGCCGATTTAGAAGCAGAAGCACACGGCAAAAGTCGCGACTTAAATCAGGAAAATGATCTCTATTTTGGTGTCCATCAAGAGATGATGGCTGCCAAGAAAAAACAAGCCATCTCCGGAGCGCAATGGACAGGAATTGTCAGTACAATTGCCTGTGAAATGCTCGATCGTGGTTTGGTAGAAGGGGTGGTTTGTGTGCAGAATACCGCCGAGGATCGCTTTCAACCGCAACCGATTCTCGCCCGTACCACTGAAGAAATTCTCGCCGCTAAAGTGAATAAACCGACTCTTTCTCCCAATTTATCAGTCCTAGAAGAAATTGAAAAATCGGGCATGAAACGGTTATTAGTTATCGGAGTTGGTTGTCAAATTCAAGCCCTAAGAGCAGTAGAAAAAAAATTAGGCTTAGAAAAATTGTATGTCTTAGGAACTCCCTGCGTCGATAATGTCACCCGCTCAGGACTGCAAAAGTTTCTAGAAACCACCAGTCGTTCCCCAGAAACCGTGGTTCATTACGAATTTATGCAGGATTTTCGGGTACACTTTAAACACGAAGACGGCTCGATCGAAATGGTTCCCTTTTTTGGCTTAAAGACTAATAAATTAAAGGATGTTTTTGCCCCTTCCTGTATGACTTGTTTTGATTATGTTAACTCCCTTGCCGATTTAGTTGTGGGCTATATGGGCGCGCCTTTTGGCTGGCAATGGATTGTCGTTCGTAATGATACGGGCAAGGAAATGTTAGAGTTAGTTAAAGACCAATTAGATACCCAAGATGTTATGTCTAGTGGTGATAGAAAACAGGCGGTACAAAATAGCATTCCTGCCTACGATAAAGGTGTAACCTTGCCGATGTGGGCGGCAAAAATGATGGGAGTAGTAATTGAAAAAATCGGACCTAAAGGTTTAGAATATGCTCGCTTTTCCATCGATTCTCACTTTACCCGTAATTACCTTTATGTTAAACGTAATTATCCTGAAAAATTAGCGAACCATGTTCCTGAATATGCTAAAAAGATTGTGGAACAGTATAAATTGCCAGATTAATTATTCACTTAATTGGGCGGGGTAATAGAGAAAAATTGCCCCGCTTTCTTAACATTTTTAGCTGATTTGTACCTTTCTTGGGAATAATATAATACTAAATCTGTTGAGTATAGACTACTTATGAGGACAGGCAAAAGGCAAGAGGTAAAAGGGTGAATAAATAATCAGTCTAAACTGTGATTGAAATGATTGAATGAATACTATGATTGTGTTGTATTTAGCCAACTTTTATCAATAATCAATCACAGTCCATCACATAATCAGTCTAAACTGTGATTGAAATGATTGAATGAATACTATGATTATGTTGTATTCGGCAACCTTTTATCAGCAATCAATCATAGTCCATCACATAATTATACCAACCACAGTCGATGATAGGTGGTCCGTTACGACGGATTGTTAGCTTCAAGTCAAAGCGGAAATTTTTGCTGTCTAACTACGTTTTACTAAATCTGGATGTTGTCAAATTTTCTCTTGACAAAAGCCTCTTGACATGATATTATATTCATAATGGAAAAGCCGTGCGCCTACAGACCCTCTTTTCACGAATTTTCAAGGTGTAGCTTATTCGCCATAATGGGTTTTAGTCCGATGAATATAGATTAACTTCTGTTCATCATTAATGGTGTAAAGTATTCTGTCTTGATAACTTAAGCGAATTGAATAGAAACCCGTTAAATCTCCTACTAATTTTTTGCCACCATAAGGAGAAATACTCAGGGTATCTTGGATAATTGATTTCAGTTTTTTCTTAAGTTTAGGGGTTAGCTTATCAACATCTTTTTTGGCTTCTTTGGTAAATCTGACTTCATAAACCATTAATCAATGTCTCCCAAAACTTCCTCAAAAGAATAGGTTTCATTTTCATTAATTTGCTGTAAAGATAGTTGTAAGCTTTCTCTTAAATCGGGAATAGATAGTAATTCGATGGTTTCTTGTAAACTTTCATAGTTTTTTTGGGAAATCAAAATTACAGAATCCTCCTGATTCTCAATGGCATAAATTTTGTTATCTTCTGTAACTGATTTAACGAGACTTGGTAAATCGGTTTGAGCATCGGCGATTTTAATTTTTTTGATCATAATTAATCCTTTTTTTGATGATGAAATAATGAAAATTATTGTAGGGATTTAACAATCTCTCCTAATCACAGTCCAGGCAGCATCCTCCTATAATTATCCATTATTGTAGTCCATCATTCAATCATTCCAATCACTGTCAATGGTGGTGGTGCGTTACTGGACTAGGTAATAGGTGTAGGGGTAATTCATGAATTACCCCTACGATAACGTTTTTCTGGATGTTGTCAAAATTTCTCTTGACAAAGGCGACTTGACATGATACTATATTCATAATCGAAAATCCGTGCGCCTACAGACCCTCTTTTCCGAAGCATTTAAACTCTAATTCATCTTAATTCTGCTTCGGGTAATTGCGATAACATCATCAGATAATTCTGATAAACGGTTTGGGTATGGGGATGATTTTCCCCTAATCTTTCCCTGAAAATATTAATCGCTTCTAGATAGAGAGGTTCCGCTTCTGAGTACCTGCCTTGCAAGTAGTACAATAGTTCTAGGTTGTTGAAAGATCCCAATTTTCATCGAAAATTTGGGTCTGAAACCCCGTCGTTTCACGACGGCTTTACTGTTAAATATTAACACATTTACCAAATATATGCTAAAATGTGAGACATGGAAAAAGCCTACTCGTTCCGATTTTACCCCACACCAGAACAAGAGTCGCTATTGCGGCGCACTTTGGGCTGTGTAAGATTAGTTTACAATAAAGCTCTCCATGTCAGAACACAAGCATGGTACGAAAAGCAA
>VYLV01000031.1_pt1 | contig 21121 bp, 21 predicted proteins | sample 5114191 | NCBI WGS metagenome assembly VYLV01 (sample SAMN12291782, study PRJNA351875) | freshwater metagenome | isolation source: freshwater lake | place: USA: Michigan, Little Long Lake | collected 2013-08-08 | reverse complement strand
TAACAGGTGGCAAAATTGCGATCGCCAATCAGTGTTGGACGGGTGTAATTTCAGCTATTCAGTCATTATGAGGGTTATGACATTTTTGGTGGGGGTGCTAAAATCTGCTTCTAGCATCAAAATGAGAATTGCTGCCCCCATAGAGAGAATCGTTGCCATAGTTCCCATAAAGACTATCATTGCCCGAATCGCCCCATAGACGATCGAAGCCTTCGCCTCCTAGTAGATAGTCTTGTCCGTCACCTCCATACAGGTAATCATTATCGTCACCTCCGTCTAAAGTGTCATTCCCATAATTTCCTTTTAGTCGGTCAGTTCCGCTATACCCGTAAATTATGTCATTGCCATAAAAGCCATCAATTTGATTCTCGGTTGAAGAACCCTGCATTGTGTCATCATTTGTGCCTCCGACCATGTAAAGATAGCCATCTGCTTGCAATTTAAGAGGCCAGTGGCCCCAACGAAAGATATGTCCTTGTGCCATTGCCGTTCACCTCTTTAGAGATAAAAAATGAGTCAATAGGACAAAAATAACTTTGTCACAAGGGTGATGTCATACTAAATCCTTTGAGTATAGGCTACATATGAGGAGAGGCAATAGGCAATAGGCAAAAGGAGCAATAGATAATCAGTTTTTAATAACAGGATTTAGGATCAGTCCCACTGGACATGGAAATTCTCAGGGGAGATCATGGAAAAATAGGGAAAGACAGCGATCGCATCTTTCCCCAAAGTACTATTAAAAGCACTAATTTTGCTGTGGATTGTTGACATCCTCGCCGCCGTAAAACGGACGGCGATTCCTCACCACGCCACTTTTTTAGGGTGGTCGCTGAACGGGGTTGACGGAAACCCCCTACTATCTGTTGTCAAGGTTCAGTTTTTAGCTTGGTTATCGCTTTTTCCATTTTAGCTTAAAGCCGTCCTCAAAGGACGGGGTTTTAACCCAAATTTTCGATAAAGGCGATCAAAAAAAATCTCTTAAAATAGAGAAAACGAAGCAGTAAGGAAAGAACCAATGGCCACTACCGCAGATGACGTATGGCAACTCCTCGCAGAATTAACCATCAGGCAATCGGAATTAACTGCGGCTCAAAAAGAGACAGACCTACAACTCAAGGAAGTCAGTCAGGCACAGAAGGAGACCGATCGCCAACTTAAAGAGACCGATCGCCAACTTAAAGAGCAACTGAAAGAGACCGATCGCCAACTGAAAGAGACCGATCGCCAACTGAAAGAATTAGGTAAACAAATTGGGGGACTCGGTGCAAAATTTGGCAGTTTTACCGAAGGTCTGGCTCTTCCCTCCATGGAAACGATTCTCAGACAACGCTTTGGCATGGAAATTATTAGTCCTAGTGTCCGCGCCAGCAAGGGAGGACAACACCTAGAGCTTGATGTCTTCGCCTATGCCAATGGTTATTTAAACACTGCCTATATTGTGGAAGTTAAAAGTCATGTCAGGGAAGATTCAATTACTCAATTAAAAAGTATTTTGCAACGTTTTCGTACCTTTTTTCCTGAACATCAAGATAAAAAACTCTATGGTATTTTAGCCGCAGTTGATATGTCCCCTGAATTACGTCAAAAAACCCTAGAAGAAGGACTTTATGTGGCTCAGATTCACGACGAAGTCTTTGAACTGGATATTCCTGAAAATTTCCAACCCCTCAGCTATTAATTTTTCTTGATACCTCTAGGTCATTTTGGGGTGAAAACTTCAGATCGGTATCACTCTCTTCGGTTTTATTGCCTGGATTCTTGCTCGGCAAAATAACGGGAATAAAGGCGATAAAAAAAATCCCTTATGTGATAATCAGTGTTTATCGTTCCTAGTAGTCTTGCTAGGCAAGGATTTGAAGAATATATTTCTGGAAAATTCCCCCTATTCTTCCTCCTTCCACACAGAAACGAGAAGAGCCGGGTTTGCTGAATAAATCTAAAAACCTTGTTGGATAAGGCTTTTAGACTTTTTTCCCCTCAAAAAGTGCTGACCATTGGAGTGATCGGGGGTAAAATTGGGGGACTTTTTCCCTGAAAATTAGGTAACTGACTACCTCAAAATCGGTAAAACCCTACACCCCACACCCTACCCCCAGGGAAAACTTTTTCAGCAGACCCTATTTAATCCCAAGAGTTAATCATCATCAACATTTTAAAACGATTAAAGACATGGGAAAAATTCTGATAACTCGTTGTCAGTATCTCGAAAGAATGACTAATGAAATTAAAAGCTGAACCAATTATCATTGGCTCATTTATGATTGATTGTTATCAGCTTTTCAAAACAAAATTTAGTATTAATCAGCAAAATCTCGAAAAAAATCCCCCCTTTTTACCGGAAACAAAAAGGGGAGAAAATATTAGATAGCTTTACAATTCAGTCATCCATTCCGTATGGAAAAACTCACCTCTGGGTTTATCGGTACGTTCATAGGTATGAGCGCCAAAATAATCCCGTTGTGCTTGGGTGAGATTTTGCGGTAAATTGGCCCGACGATAACTATCAAAATAGTCCAAAGAAGAACTAAAAGCCGGGACGGGAATTCCCAACTTATTAGCCAAGACTAACACCTCACGCCATGCTTCTTGGCGATCGAGGATACTTTGCTTAAATTCCGGTGCTAACAACAAATTCGGCAGCCCCGGATTTTCCGCAAAAGCTTTGCGAATTTTATCCAAAAAACCGGCGCGAATAATACAGCCGCCCTTCCAAATCCGGGCCGATTCCGGCAGACTGATATTATAGTTAAACTCCTGAGAAGCTTTAGCGATTAAAGCCATACCCTGGGCATAGGAACACATTTTCGAGCAGTAAAGAGCATCACGCACTTTATCCACAAATAGTGCCGCATCCTCCGGATAGGTTTCCCCAGGTCCGGGTAACTCTTTTGCGGCTGCCACCCGTTCATCCTTATAAGCGGACATAACGCGAGCATTAACCGCAGCATAAATAGTCGGAATTGACACCCCCAACTCCAAGGAACTTAACACGGTCCAGCGTCCGGTTCCCTTTTGTCCCGCCGAATCCAGGATTAAATCTACCAAATGATGACCGGTTTCCGGGTCAACATACTTAAAGATATCGGCGGTAATTTCAATTAAATAAGAATTAAGCTCATCGGTGCGATTCCACTCGGCGAAAGTTTCCTGTAACTGCTGATTGCTTAGTCCTAGACCATTTTTCAGCACATCGTAGGCTTCCGCAATTAACTGCATATCGCCGTACTCGATGCCATTGTGAACCATTTTCACATAATGGCCCGCACCACCAGATCCCACATAGGTGACACAGGGACCATCATCGACTTGGGCGGCAATTTTGGTTAAAATCGGCTCTAATTCCCGATAGGCGAACTCTGTACCCCCCGGCATCAGGGAAGGACCGTGCAGAGCACCTTCTTCGCCACCACTGACCCCCATACCGACAAAACCGAGTTTAGTGGTCGATTCTAGGTCGCGGGTGCGTCTTTCTGTGTCCTCGTAGAGGGAGTTACCGCCATCGATAATCATATCTCCTTCTTCGAGAAGGGGTTTTAATTGTTCAATCACGGCATCCACCGGCGGGCCAGCTTTTACCATGACCAGAATTTTGCGGGGACGCTCTAAAATTTGGACGAATTCTTCTAAACTATAGGCCGCCTTGACATCCTTGCCGACGGCGCGAGTTTCCATAAATTCTTTAGTTTTGCTGGCGGTGCGATTGTAAACAGCGATAGGAAAACCCCGACTCTCCACATTGAGAGCGAGATTTTCTCCCATGACAGCTAGTCCGATAACACCGAAGGTACGTTTAGTCATAGAAATTCAGTCTCGGCTGATGCGTTCTTCCTCCCCTTTTAGCGCCTACTTTCCCTAAGATAGCTAAACTTTCCCTATTTCTTAAGCCTTGACTGATCAGTGATCAGTGATCAGTAATCAGTGATCAGTAATCAGATTTGGGTTTTCAGTGACCAGCATTGAGTGAGGAGTGTTACAGTGTTTCTCCTAAAGATGAAGTGTAACCTAATTTGGTATCATCCCCAGACGACCAACTACTGTTGCCTGTTCCCTAAAACCAGAGACTTCGTACCTCACCATTAAGATAACTGCTATCAATGGCATTCACTGATGACTGAAAAACCCCCAACCCCAGAAAAATTAATGCTAATGTTAAATTAAATTAAGAAAATCCCCATTCTTCTTATATGCAGTTAACTTGGCTTGATAGTAATTCTTGGTTAATCGAAATCGGGGGAAAACGCCTGCTTCTCGATCCTTGGTTGGTAGGTTCCCTGACTTTTGGTAATTTAACTTGGCTATTTGAGGGCAAAAAAACCGCTAATCATGCCATTCCCGAACATATCGATCTGATTCTTCTCTCCCAAGGTTTAGAAGATCATGCTCATCCTCCTACTTTACAGGTACTCGATCGCCAAATTCCCGTGGTAGCTTCTCCGAATGCCGAAAAAGTCGTTAAATCCCTCAATTATACCCATCCCATCCCTTTAACCCACGGTTCTAGTTATATCTTTGACAATGCGATCAAAATTACTGCTGTCCCCGGTTCTCCAGTAGGGCCGACTCTGGTGGAAAATGGCTATATTATCAAGGAATTAGCGACCAATCAAACTATCTATTACGAACCCCACGGATATCACTCTCCTACCCTCGATTCTTTGGGTAAAATCGATGTGATTATCACTCCTTTGATTGACTTAAAAATACCTTTCCTCGGACCGGTAATCAAAGGACAAGAAAGCGCTTTAGCAGTCTGTCAACGCTTGCATCCCCAATATATTATTTCTACGGCTGCCGGTGGTGATATTGAGTTTAAAGGTTTATTGATGGCGGTGTTAAGTGCTGGGGGTAGTCCCGAATCTTTTCAAGAATTATTAACATCCCATGCTTTGCCAACAAAAGTAATCGATCCTCGTCCTTGGCAACCTTTTACAGTGGAATTAGGCGAGTGCGTCCCCGGTTTAAGCTAATCTGAGTTAAGGGAAGAATAGGAAAAATGCTGACTATTTCTTCCCGATTTTTATCTAAAAAAGTAGAATTTTTGTTATATCTTTGCTGGCTACAGATGACATTAATTGTTTAAAAAAACGGCTCTCTTGAATATTGGGTGTAAAATGGGGAGATGCCAATTGTACTATAAATTATAATACTTAGGGCTTACTGAATAACTGCGGTGGTAGATTGTAAAACTTCCAGTTTACACAGCCCGAAATCTTTGCGATTTTTAGTACAGAAAATTATATAATTAAAAGTGGCTCTTCTCCGCTAAATTGTCTATGAATCAGTTGCCCTTATTTTCTCAATCAAAATCAGTGCGGGACTTTTATCAACCTGATGCTGAAATAATTCTTTATCAAGGAGATAGCAATAATTTTATTAAGACTATACCAGATAATTCTGTGAGCTTGATTATTACTTCTCCTCCCTACAATTTAGGAAAAGACTACGAAAAAAAAATCTCTTTGGATACTTATCTGGAAACCCAAACCAAAATTCTGGGAGAATTCTCTAGAATCTTGCAAGATAATGGCAGTATTTGCTGGCAGGTGGGAAATTTCGTTCAAGAGGGTGAAGTTTATCCTTTAGATATTTTTTATTATCAGCTATTTAAACAAATGGGTTTCTTTTTAAGAAATAGAATTGTCTGGCATTTTGGCCATGGATTACATACTTCTAAAAGATTTTCTGGCAGATATGAAACTATTTTATGGTTGACAAAAACCGATCAATATACCTTTAATCTTGATCCGGTGAGAATCCCCGCTAAATACCCTGGTAAGCGCCATTTTAAAGGCAAGAATATCGGTAAACCTTCTGGTAATCCTTTAGGGAAAAATCCCAGCGATGTTTGGGAGTTTTTAGCACAAGATTGGGATGAGTTACTGTGGGATATTCCTAACGTTAAATCTAATCATCCAGAAAAAACTATTCATCCTTGTCAATATCCAATTGAATTAGTAGAAAGATGTGTTTTAGCCTTGACAAATGAGGGGGATTGGGTTTTTGATCCTTTTGCTGGGGTTGGAACTTCTCTGATTGCTAGTATTATGCACAATCGTCGAGGGATGGGGAGTGAAAAAGAAGCAGAATATGTGAAAATTGCCCAGGAAAGAATCGCTGCTTATTTTCAAGGAAATCTCAAAATTCGTCCTTTAGGAAAACCTATTCATCAACCTACTGGTCAAGAAAAAGTTGCTCAAATTCCCGAAGAATGGCTACAATGATTGATAATTTTTTTTGTCACCATTTTTATAGAAAACTTTGCAGAATTGTGGCGGTTTCTTGTCCGGTTTTTTCCCAACTAAAAAGCTCGGCGCGTCGGTGACTAAGAGATTTTAAATTTAAGCGCAATTGGTTATTTTTAGCGATTTGCTGCATTGCCTCTCTTATCTCATCAATACTATAGGGATTAATTAAAATTGCCGCATCTCCTGTGACTTCTGGGAGAGAAGAAAGATTAGAAGTAATTACAGGAGTTCCACAGGCGATCGCTTCTAGTACAGGTAATCCGAAACCTTCCCAAAGGGAGGGATAAACTAAAGCAGTTGCTTGGTTTAAAAGTTGCGGCAATTCTGTATAGGAAACATAGTTTAAAAATTGCACTCGTTGAGAGATTGATAATGCTTCTACCTGTTGCTGTAGAGCCGGGGTAAAACGCGGGTCAAATTGACCGACAATTAATAATTGATATTCGGGGTCGATTTGGGAAAAAGCAGTAATTAAACGACCGAGATTTTTATGAGGATCATAACGACCAAGATAGAGAAAATAGGGACGAGTCGTCAGATTTAGAGGACGAAAATTATGAGAATCATATCCAGAAAGAATCACGGTTATTTTGTCAAGAGGTATGTTAAAAAACTTATTAATATCGGCGGCAGTTGCTTGGGAAACAGCGATAATATGTGTGGCTTTTTTCAGAACTTGGGGTAAATAGTATTTATTATAAAAAGTTAGCGGAGAAAATTTCGGGAATCGCAGGGGAATTAAATCATGAACCGTGACAATATAGCGGCAATTTCCATAAATAGGTGCTTCGGGAATGGGGGTAAATAGCAGGGAAGATTTCAATTGTTGATAGGTTTGATAGAGTTGGGTTTCTGTCCAAATTAAGCGCTTAATATTGCCTTTGGTTCCCTGTTCTTGGGTGAGGTTTGCCGAGACAGGATAGGTGTTAAAATCTGGGTAACTATTAGAAGTGATAAGGGTAGGATTTAAGTTGGCTAATTGGGGAATGAGATTTTTAGTATAGGTAGTCAATCCAGTATATTTAGTACCCAGAAAAGCAAGATTGATTAATAATTGTTTATTTTTATTCATAGATATTGGCTAGTTATTATAAAAGAGAACGATAAGCTTTTATAGTAGCTTGTGCGGTTTTTTGCCAAGAGAATTTTGCCGCTTGTTTTTTTCCTTTCGTGATTAAGTCTTGACGGAGAGAGGTATCACTAATCACCTGATAGATTGCCGTGGCAATTTCGAGGGGATTATCGGGATTAATTAATATTGCCGAGTCTCCGGTGACTTCGGGTAAGGATGCAGTATTAGCAGTTACCACCGGACAACCTAAAGTCATCGCTTCTAAAACTGGTAATCCAAAACCTTCGTAAAAAGAAGGATAGACAAAAACATCGGCTTTTTGATAATAATCCGCAACTAAGTCATCAGCAAGATAATCAAGATGTTGGATACTATCTCGAAAGGGAGACTGAGATATTTTATCGAAAATTGGTTTATACTTCCATCCTTTTTTGCCAATCAGAATCAGATTATGGTCTAATTTATACCTGTCCTTGAGATAGTTAAAAGCGGAGATAAGATTAATAATATTTTTTCTGGGTTCTAGGGTACTAACAAAGAGTAAATAGGGTTTAGTGATAGTTAGAGATGAGGGAAGATTTAGGGGAGAAGAATAACGACTTGCGAGGGGAGTAACAAAAATTTTCTCTGGGTTCACATCTAAATATTCAATAATATCTCGTTTGGTACTTGCGGAGTTAGCAATGACTAAATCTGTCCATTGTAGAGATTGTTTAATGCGTTGGGTGTAGGTTTTGACAATCCCCGTGACAAACTCAGGATATTTAATAAAAGTAACATCATGAATAGTCATAACTTTACGACTCTGACCACAAGGATACACCACATGATCCAATCCGTGGAGAATATCGGGAGAATCAAGAAAGTTTTCTAGATAGGGAATTAGAGGATTAGGAAATCGGGTTAATATATTGCTAAGACTGACGGGAATTGGTAAACATTTAACCTCTGGATAGGATTGCAGTTTTTCGGGTATAGAAAGATTACCCCGCAGCCAATTTTTTACCGACGGTTGAAAACAGAGGGACAGAGAAAAGTTTTCTTGGTTTTGTAATTTAGCTAATTCGGCAATCAGGTGATAAGCATATAATCCAATTCCACTAGGATTTTGTCTTATCGGTGTACCATCAACTAAAATTTTGAGCATTTGCGGTTAGATGAGATTGACGGGATAGATATTTTTAAAATTACAGATTCAATTGTCAATTTTGCTCGGTTAGGACAAGATTAAAATCGGCAACTTTCTGTTAATGTTAGAGTTTATGCCACTTCCGAACTACAATCTTTAGCAAGTTGAACAATCTTTAATCGCACCCGATGCTTATTGATGTCTAATTATCTACTAGAGACCGCTGCCGGTCTGTTCTTCTCGGAAGTAAAGCTGATATAATTGACAGCTAGGCTGGGCTAGATCGCCTTTTAACTGAATTAAACCCATACTTTCCAGTTTATAGGCAGTAATCGGTTCTAATCGCGCTCCCTTATCGCAAGAATTGACCACTTCCCCCATCGCTGTCAATAATTCCGGCTGTTTTTGCAGACTATCCCAGTGATGACGCAAGTGTGCCGCATAAATTCCCCCTTGGGTAGCAGCATTAGGGAGAATATTTTTTTCCCCGCGCACCCGCGCTTCCAGGGCCAAACGACTAAGATAGGGATGACCAGAGACTAAGGCAATTAAATCCCCGATAAAACGCTGATTATCCTCATTTTTAGGCAATCCGTAGCTACTGGCCAAGTTTTCCAGTTGTTCGAGACTAAAACCGGGTAATTTAATCGCGCGACCGACATTAAAGGGAGATTGATTAGCGTCCAATTGAATATAGATTTCCGTGGAATTAGCAATCGCTAACCGCAAATTTTGCCAGATTTCCAAATTATTAGCTTCTTCGTGCCAACAGCGCAAAAGTGGCAGAAAATCCCTAGCGATGTCGGGATACTCGAAAATTCTGTCTAAATTATCTAGGGCCAAAAAAACAGGCCCGTTAATCTGTTCCAAAAGATAGGACTGAAAATAGGTTTGACAACTGATTAAACTGCCAAATAGCTCCTCATCCCAATATTCATCTAATTGAGGCTTTAAACCCAATTCTCGGCTGACATTTGCCGAAAACCAGCGACAAAATCGGTCTAAACTGGCAAACATCGCCTTTTCTGCCACTTGACAATTAATATAAACTGTGCTATGTCCCCAACTATCTGCCTGAGCGAGCAGATGTTTAAGGAGAGAAGTTTTACCGGTCTTTTCGGGAGCTTTAATGCGAATAAGTGACCCCGGACGATTAATTTCTTGATAACAGTCGCTTTCGACGGGAGGGCGGCTAATATAAGTATCTATAACTGATTTTTCTGCTACTATCGGAGTGGGGTAATTTTTCCATTGAGGATATTTGATATCTTTGAACCATTCTCGGAGGATTTGGAACTTACCCGGTCCTTTACTACCTAATTCTAGTTCGGGACAGCCATTATCTTTATCTGCCGAGAAATAGCTATAGATTTTAGTCATTTGTTTTTTATAGGTTTCATGGCTGGCGGCCTCAGCCATTTCCCAAATTTCCTCATCCGGTTTACGCCAATTTTCGTAGGCAAAACGAACTAAAAAAATCTCCTTTAATTTGCCTTGAACACCGTATTCTCTAGCTAGATGTTTAAGAAACTCGTCCCATCCCTGTGGTTTCATCCGGTTCTACTTTATTCTACTTATATTCTCTTTTTTTCCATGTTAACCCCTTTCTCCGTCTTGGCAATGGGACTGACATCCTAGAAGGAAAGCCCTATGCTAAAAATAGGTCAATTACCTGATGGTGTTTAAGGGAGTAAAGCCATGAAAATCTCGTTAACCTTGTTTGTTGTGGTCTCCTTGCTGTTAGGTTCAATTCCTCACACTTTAGCGGTTAATAGTCAAGATAACCATTTTGACCGTTCCTCTTGGCCGCTAATTTTACAAAACCGTGACTGTAAGGGTGATAAGGACGATGATTGCAATTAGTCCTGATTATCTCGGTTAAGGTTGTTAATCCCCCACCGATGAAAAAATCGTGGTCGGGATTTTTTTTATGAATTCGCCTGTAATTCCTCTAAACGTGCTAAAACTTCGGCACTGTGAATGGCAGGATTTACCCCTAAATAAATCTCTTTTAAAATCCCTTGGGTATCTATAAGATAGGTATGACGCAGGGAAACATAACCCATCCAAGAACCATAAGCTTTACTAACATCTCCAGTGGTATCTGCCAGTAAGGGAAATTTTAAACCCTCCGAGTCACAAAATTCCGCATGAGAATCGACATCATCGGCACTTACCCCTAAAATTTGCGTATTTTTAGCCATATATTTCGGCAAATCCTGCTGAAAACGCCGCGCTTCTAGGGTACAGCCCGGGGTAAAATCCTTGGGATAAAAATATAAAACTACCCACTTACCCCGATAATCCGATAGGGAAATATTGCCTTCTCCCGTGTTAGTCGGTAGGGTAAAATCGGGTGCAGGTTGGTTTAAAGGGGGTTGGGAACCACCTAAAGCGTTAGCATCGGGAATAAAGGCAAAAAATGCCAGAATTACTGCAATTAAAAAACTCAAAAGTTGACGACGAGACATAATCAGTTATCAGTTATCAGTTATCAGTTATCAGTTATTTTAGTAAAAAATCGTAGGGTTAGGGAACAATCGGTGGCTCTCTTATTCTTTGTGTGATAAGTTTAACTTATACAGGAGCGATCGATCTTTGTGTCCTTTCCCTCGTTCCTGTCACACCGGGAAAATCAACTGTCACCACATCTCCAGGGGAAAACGTCACCAATTAACCCCCTCCACATCAGAGAAAGTTTTGGCCGCATAGTTTAGGGAAAAATTGACAAGATCGATCTGATCCTCCTCAGTCCAGGTATCATTTTGATCGGTCGATGGTTGTTGTTGGCCGACAAGTTGATTGAGAATGATTGTGGCCAACCGCAAACGTTCCCCAGATGACAAGTGACAGACCACTTGATTATAAACTTCTTGGGCAGTAGTGGGCATGATAAAAAACTGATGACTGAATGCTTCTAGCCTAATATTCTTTACATAACTTGACAAGGAAAGGGCGAGGTAAAGAGGGAAAATAGATCGAGCTTGTCTTCATCTGCCTAACGATCATGTCTATTGTCACCCTTAACCCCCTTCAATCCCATCAAGATTTAGTCATCGATCCAGCCAAAATCACGGGATTACGGGGAAAAATCACTATCCCCGGCGATAAATCTATATCCCATCGCTCCCTGATGTTAGGAGCGATCGCCGAAGGTGAAACCGTCATTCATGGGTTATTATTGGGCGAAGATCCCCGCAGTACCGCTAGTTGTTTTCGCTGCATGGGTGTGGAAATTTCCCAACTCAACAGCGAGAAAGTGATCGTCAAAGGTAGGGGTTTAGGCAATCTTGAGGAACCCCTAGAAATCCTCGATGCGGGCAATTCCGGCACGACGATCCGCTTAATGTTAGGATTATTGGCCGGTCATCGGGACCGTTTTTTTGTCGTTACCGGTGATGCTTCCCTGCGCTCGCGTCCCATGTCCAGGGTGGTGAAACCCCTAAGGGAAATGGGGGCGCAAATTTGGGGCAGAAAAGCCAATTCTTTGGCCCCTTTAGCCGTTTCTGGGCAATCTCTGCAACCGATACACTACTATTCTCCCGTTGCTTCTGCACAGGTGAAATCCTGTCTTCTCCTCGCAGGACTGTTAACGGAGGGGAAAACCACGATCACGGAACCCGCTTTATCTCGCGATCACAGTGAACGGATGCTGCGCGCTTTTGGGGCAAATATTGAGGTGGATGGGGAGACTAATAGCGTCACGGTGACGGGTTATCCCACTTTAACCGGACAAACGGTGATTGTACCGGGGGATATCAGTTCGGCAGCCTTTTGGTTGGTAGCGGGGGCAATTGTGCCTAATTCCGAGTTATTAATCGAAAATGTGGGCATAAACCCGACTAGAACTGGAGTTTTACAGGTTTTACAGGCAATGGGAGCAGATATCACCCTCGAAAATCCACGGGTGGTGACGGGGGAACCGGTGGCGGATCTGCGGGTGAAATCCAGTCCACTACAGGCAACCACGATCGCCGGTGAGATTATACCCCGTCTGATCGATGAAATTCCGATTTTGGCAGTAGCGGCGGTTTTTGCCCAAGGAACGACGATTATCAAGGATGCCGAGGAATTACGGGTAAAGGAAAGCGATCGCCTGACGGTGATGGCCACCCAACTCGATCGCCTAGGGGCAAAAGTAAGGGAATTACCCGATGGTTTAGAGATTACCGGCGGTACAGGCCTATTCGGCACGGAAGTGGACAGTTTTACCGATCATCGCATTGCTATGAGTCTAGCGATCGCTGCCCTCAATTCCCGTCAACCCACCACTATCCATCGCGCTGAAGCGGCCGGCATTTCTTATCCTGATTTTTTTAGCACCTTAAAGCAAATTTGTCAAGAGTAAAAATATTAAGTTTTCTGCGAGCGGGTGAGGGGTAACTGGTACAATTGCAGAAATACCGAAAATCAGTAATTATCAGTGACTCTTAAATGATGACAAATGTATCAGCAGCTGCCTGTAAGCATCCCACCGAAAAACTAATGCGCTCCGGGGTTTGGGGAGTAGAACCCCCCAAAGGCTTGGATTGAGTGGTAAAATCGGAAGCAATGACCAATTTTAGAAGATAGTTTCCCTTTAAAAATCCCAACTCAGTAGATTTACAAAAATGAGATGCAGCCTTTAAATACGTCTTAGCTTAAATCTTCTGATAGTTTTAAAATTGACACAGTAGTGGGCCACCTGTGTGATAATCAAGTTCATCGATCGAGGTAGCGAAAAATAGAAGCGTCCCTAATTCAAATTTTCCATAAAAACATCTCCCTATCTACCCCACTCCCGTCTTCTATTCCCCACCGATAATGGAAATCATCGCCCAATTAGAGAAAGTTTCCTATATTTATCCCGAATCCTCCAATCTTGTGCTGAAAAATATCTCTTTAGCAATTCATCGAGGAGAATTTTTAGGTATTATCGGTCCCACAGGTGCGGGAAAAACTACTCTCTGTTTAACTCTTAACGGTATTGTCCCCCAATTTTACGGAGGGCGTTTTTTTGGTTATGCAACAGTAGCAGGTTTAGACACTTTAACCCATCCGGTTAGCACCTTGGCCCGCTATGTGGGGGCAGTATTTGAAGATCCCGAAACGCAACTTTTAGCCACTTCTATAGAAAATGAAATCGCTTTTACCTTAGAAAATTTACGGCTACCGCGAGAGGAAATTAAAGCGCGCATTCCCAAAGTTTTAGCAGCAGTCCGGTTAGAGGGAATGGAAAAAAAATCGCCGGGGGAACTATCGGGAGGACAAAAACAACGATTAGCGATCGCCGCTGCCCTCGCAGTTCAGCCCGCTTTGTTAATTCTCGATGAACCCACCTCCCAACTGGATCCGGTGGGATCCCAAGAAGTTTTCGCCACCATTAAGGAATTAAATCGCCATCTCGGTGTCACTATTGTCATGGTCTCCCACGCGGCCGAGGAAATGGCCGAATATGCCGATCGCCTGGTACTATTAAGGGATGGTGCGATCGAAGCTATGGGAACCCCAGCAGAGATCTACTCCCAAGTACAACGTTTACAGGAAAATGCCCTGCGTCCCCCGCAAGTGGCCACTACTTTTGCTTTGATCGAGCAAAACATCGGGGCGCTCGCAACGCGCTCGCTACGCGAGATCGAATCAATTCCTGTCACCCTAGACCGCGGTTTTGCCCGTTTAAACGAGCTTAAATCCTTTTACCATCATATAACCCCAACCCCTCCCTTATCGTCGGTTTCTGACCCCTTAAACCCCATACTGAGGGTAAAAAATCTCTGCCATACCTATCCCGATGGTACTACCGCTTTGCGGGATGTGTCCCTCGATATTGCCGAAGGGGAATATTTGCTGATTATCGGTCAAAATGGGGCGGGAAAAAGCACTTTAGTCAAGCATTTTCTCAATCTTCTCTCGGCGACCACCGGTCAAGTTATGATTGATGGACGTTCGATCGCTAGCTTTTCTGTCAGTGATTTAGCCCGTTCGATCGGTTATGTAGCCCAAAATCCCGATAATCAGATTTTTAACACCACTGTCGAGAAAGAAGTATCATTTGCCCCGACTAATCTCGGTTATCCTCCAGAAATCGTTACCCAACGCACGAAAGCAAGTCTAGAAGCCATGGGATTGCTAGAATATCGATCCTATCATCCTCTCTCCTTACCGAAAGGCGATCGAGCGCGGGTAGTGATTGCGGCAATTTTAGCCATGGAACCGCGCATAGTTGTGTTTGATGAACCGACCACCGGCCAAGATTACCAAGGGGCTAAGGCAATTTTAGAGGTGAGTCGTCAATTACACCAGATGGGCAAAACGGTGATTGTTATCACCCATCACCTCTATTTAATGCCAGAATACGCCGAAAGAGTAATTATTATGGGTCAAGGAACTATCCTTTTAGATGCCCCAATCCGGCAAGCTTATCATCAAACCGCTCTCTTAGCCAAAACCTATCTAACTCCACCCCAAGCAGTTTTATTAGCACAAAAATTAGGACAACTTTCCAGTTATCCTAATTCTCTTTTAACTCCCCAGGAAATTGCCGATTGTTTTCAGAGGATTTAGCAGTGGGGTTATTTAACTTTTTCTAAGATCAACTTCGAGCGCTTAACATTATCGGGTACAGGAATCGGATAATCACCATTAAAACAGGCAGTACAGAAGGTTTTCGGGTCTTCCTTCGTTGCTGTTAACATGGCATCATGACTGAGATAAGCTAAACTATCCACCCCGATTTGTGCCTGAATTTCCGCCACCGATTTAGTTGCCGCAATTAATTGCTCTTGGTTATCCGTATCAATACCATAAAAACAAGGATGAGTCACCGGAGGAGAAGATATTCTCATGTGAACTTCTCTTGCACCAGCATCGCGTAAAGCTTTAACTAATTTCCGGCTAGTGGTTCCCCGCACGATCGAATCATCAACAATAATAACTCTTTTTCCCTGTAAAACATCCTTTAAAGGATTCAATTTCATCTTAATTCCCGACTCTCTCATGTGTTGGGTTGGTTGAATAAAAGTCCGTCCCACATAACGATTTTTAATCAATCCTTCCGCGTAGGGAATATCAGAAATGCGCGAAAATCCGATCGCAGCTGGAATACCAGAATCGGGAACTCCCATCACCATATCCGCTTCTACCGGCGACTCTTTGGCTAATTGTTCCCCCAAACGTACCCGATAAGTATATAAAGATTCCTCGTGAACAATGCTATCGGGACGAGCAAAATAAATCATCTCGAAAACGCATAATTTTTTCTCCGGTTTCATGGCCCAATCCACTGAAGATAAGCCATCTTCACTAATCCAAACTAATTCCCCCGGCTGCACATCCCGCAGATAATCGGCCCCGATAATATCTAATCCGCAGGTTTCCGAAGCTAAAACATAACGGGGGGGATTGCCTTCTTCTTGCAAAACCCCAATTACTAACGGTCTGACACCATTGGGATCCCGCACCCCGATAATTCCCGTCGGTGTGCCGATAACAAGGCTGTAAGCCCCGCTACAATAGCTAAAGGCATCGATCGCCGCTTGTATCCAATCCTTGCCACTATCCACTTCCTGGCCGATAGCGACGGCGATCATTTCCGAGTCGGTGGTGGTGCCGAAATCACAACCGCGCTTTTCTAATACATTTCTTAACTCAAAAGTATTGACTAAATTGCCATTATGTGCTAGGGAAAGTTTACCTAAACGGGTTTCGATCACGGCAGGTTGGGCATTGGCGCGACGGCTAGAACCAGTGGTAGAGTAACGAGTATGACCGACGGCGTGAGTACCGGGCAAGGTTTTAAGGACAGTTTCGCTAAAAACTTGGGAAACTAAGCCCATTTCTTTGTAACAATGCACCGTTTCCCCGTCGTAGGTTGCAATACCTGCCGATTCCTGTCCTCGGTGTTGCAGGGCATAGAGTCCAAAATAGGTCAGTTTTGCTACTTCTTCCTCAGGGGCATAGAGTCCAAAAACTCCACAGGCTTCTTCAGGCTTATCGACGCGGTTCAGGGATAGGGATGAGTCGGGATGGCTAAACATGAGAGGACTGGGGTTTGGGGCTACTTTCGATACAAAATCTTAACTTATCTTAATCTATTTTTAACACCTTATTTAAGGGGATTTGGGAACAGTTATCCAGTTATCAGGTGTTGGGTGTTAGGGTTTTGGGGTGTTAGGGTTTTGGGGTGTTAGGGTTTTGGGGTTTTGGGGTTTTAGGGTGTTAGGGTTTTAGCTGAAATTCCCCATTTCCCCATTTCCCCATTTCCCCATTTCCCCATTTCCCCATTTCCCTATTTCCCCATTTCCCCATTTCCCCATTTCCCCACTCCTGACGACCGACTCCTGTTTCCTTCCCTAAAGTCTTCTTTCGATCGCTTTTGACCAAACTTGCTGTATAGTTTCTAGACTAACATCGATCGCCGGTTGTTTATCCCGGTCAAAAATCCGAAGATTATCGCTTTTTTCGCTAACTTTGCCGGTTATTTGCCAATAGTCTCCTAATTGTGTCTTTAGATATTCTTCCCAATCTTGCTGATTTTCGGAGGAAACGGAGACGATAATGCAACTAGCTAATTCCCCGAATAACACCGCGTCAAAACGGCCTTGATTGTGCCAAGAAAGGTCAATTTCCGCCCCTAATTGGCCACTAATACAGCATTCTGCCAAAGCAGTGGCTAAACCTCCCTCCGCGCAATCGTGGGCAGATTTCACCCAACCGGCGCGAATTCCCCGACGACAGGCCGCTTGTACCTTTCTTTCTAATTCAAAATCAATTACCGGCGGTTTTCCCGTCACCAAACCGTGAATAACGGCTAAATATTCGGAAGCGCCGATAGTTGGCAAGGAAAAACCCAAAAGATAGATTAAATCCCCCGCTTTTTGCCAACCTTGACCGCAAATTTCCCCTATATCCGGCACTAATCCCACCATCCCAATCACGGGAGTCGGATAAATAGACTGGGGGCTGCCAGCTGCATCAACGGTTTCGTTGTACAAAGAGACATTACCCCCAGTCACTGGTGTATTCATTTCCCGACAAGCTTCGGCAATACCCTGACAAGCAGTGGCTAATTGCCAATAACCGATTGAATTCTCTGGACTGCCGAAATTGAGATTATCCGTGACAGCAATAGGGTCAGCACCAACACAGCTAAGGTTTCTGGCCGCTTCTGCCACGGCCAACTTAGCTCCGTTATAGGGATCAAGATAAACATATCGCGGATTACAATCTGTAGTCGCCGCTACACCGCGCCGAGAATTTGCGGGATTAGCACCCAGAGGACGCACGCGAATCACGGCCGCATCGGCTCCCCCGGGGAGAATAACGGTGTTATTCTGGACTTGATGATCATATTGACGATAAACCCAGCGTTTTGAGGCAATCGAGGGACTATCGAGCAGTTTTAATAAAATCTCGTTATAGGATTCGGGAATAGGAATCGTGCTATCTTGCCATAATTGAGCTTTTTGGGCGTATTCTGGCGGTTCTGTTAGTAATTCCCGATGATAAATCGGAGTGTTATCCGCTAGGGCCGTGGCAGGAATTTCGGCGGCAATTTCCCCTTTAAATAATATACGGACGATCGGTTCAGCGATAACAGTGCCAGCGACCACAGCCTGAAGTCCCCAACGATGGAAAATCTCGATTAATTCGCCTTCTCGTCCCGATGCTGCCACAAATAACATTCTTTCTTGGGATTCCGATAGCAGATATTCGTAGGGAACCATCCCGGTTTCCCGGACGGGGATTTTATCGAGGTCTAATTCAATTCCCACCCCTCCCTTGGCCGCCATCTCGGAAGTAGAACAGGTGATCCCTGCGGCCCCCATATCCTGGGCCGCCACCACCGCGCCGGTCTTAAATGCCTCTAAACAAGCTTCTATCAGGGATTTTTCCAGAAAAGGGTCGCCCACTTGCACCGCAGGCCGGTCATCCATAGATTTATCGGTTAATTCGGCGCTGGCAAAACTTGCCCCTCCCATACCGTCGCGGCCGGTGGTAGAACCAACGTATAAAACCGGATTTCCCAGGCCTTTTGCCCCAGATTTGACGATTTCTTCGGTTTCCATTAGCCCTAAAGCCATGGCATTAACGAGGGGATTGCCATTGTAGGCATTATCGAAGTATATCTCACCGCCCACCGTGGCAACGCCCACACTATTGCCATAATGACTTATCCCTTCCACGACTCCGGCAAAAATGCGACGATTGCGGGCATCTTCCAAGTTACCAAAACGGAGGGAGTTGAGGATAGCAATGGGACGCGCCCCCATGGTAAAAATATCCCGCAGGATGCCTCCGACTCCGGTAGCGGCACCTTGAAAGGGTTCCACCGCAGAAGGATGATTATGGGACTCGATTTTAAAGGCTAATCGCAATCCATCGCCTAAATCCACTACTCCGGCATTTTCCCCCGGTCCGACGAGAATTTTTTCGCCGGTGGTGGGGAATTGTTTGAGGAGCGGCCGGGAGTTTTTATAACAGCAGTGTTCTGACCACATCACGCCAAACATTCCTAATTCGGCTTTGTTGGGGTGTCTTCCCAGTCTTTTGACTATGTCTTCGTATTCTTCGGGTTTGATGCCTTCTGAGGCAATTTCTGCGGCAGTGAAGGGGGTAGTCATGGGACAATGCGATCGAGGGACAAGATTTATTGTATAACGTCTGATCAGATCGAGTTATAATATTTAGTAAAAGATAAAAAAGTTAAAAGGGTTTGCGCTAGTTAAAGTTAAGCTAAAGAAATAGTTTTATTAGGAGTTGGAACGAAACTATGGCAGTAGAAACAGCTTTATCAATGAAAGCATTATACGATCAGGATTTTGTTCTTTGGGCTTCCAAAACCGCCGAACTTTTAAAGCTAAAAAAGTTTGATGACGTGGACTGGGAAAATCTGATCGAGGAAGTGGAGTGCATGGGGAAAAGTGACAGACGGGCTGTAGAGAGTTTATTAACTAGGCTGATCGAACACCTGTTTAAGTTAGCTTATCACAAATCGGAACGGGAGCGAGAACGCAACGTCTGTCACTGGGTAGGAGAAATTGCCAGTTTCCGAACTCAACTAGGAGAGTGGCTAGAAACCACTACTCTCACCAACCACGCGCGGGATTATTTTCAAAAAGCCTACTCGAACGCTCGGAAAACCCTAATACAAGCGAAAACCGTCACTGGCGACGCGATTCCTGTCGAGCCTCCTTTCTCCCTCGAACAGGTATTAGACGGGGAGTGGTTCCCGATTGATATCGATCATTACTTTGACGATTTTCCTTTTACTTAGACCGTGTTATCCTGATAATATTGGCTTTCAAAACTGAAATATGGATGCCCTGATTCAAGAACTGGAAATTAAACTGCGTCAATGGCAACCGGCAACTGTTGAACAGGTGCGACGTTATCTTGTCGAGATTATCGAATTAGCAGACCAAGACGCATTAGAACTTCTCCGTTCTAGATTGGTTGAGCAGGAGGTATTAGATATAATTGACGAACCCGAAACCCGGTGAAGTGTGGCTAGTTGATTTAGGACTGGCTGCCAAAACGCGACCTGTTGTAATAGTATCTCGTCTTGACCCCAACCCACCAAGGGCCTTAGTTCTCTACATCCCTATAACCACACAAAATCGGGGTAGTAACTACGAGGTGGAATTGTCTGCGGTGAGGTTTCTACGAACAGGTTCGGTAGCAAATATACAAGGATTAGGTTCTATTTCATCGGTGAGACTGGAACGAAAACTGGGCGAACTTACCGAGGAAAATATGCGTAAAATTAAACAAGCTTTGCTATTTGCTCTGGATTTGATGGAGACTTCCCACGAATAATTAAATTAAGAAAAATAATAGGATATTTGTATCAACGGCGTTCATGTAAGATATCCCGTGTAAATCTAGGAGCATTGGGGGGAATCGGGTTTTGTTGCATTCGCTCCACGATTTGCCTTAAGTGGGAGTTTTTAAACCCAAATTTTCTAGTAAAATGATTAAGGATAATTGGCCCAAACTGTATGGGGATTTAAGCCTGTGATCATCAAAGAGTTAGAAGAGCAACTTCTTGCCCTCAAACCTAGCGAAAAAGTGCAGGTAATCCAGTTACTCGCTCAAAGTCTTGGTGGTAATTGGCAGGGAATTGAGAAAACGCCTAAAGTTTGCGGCGGACAAGCCTGCATTGCCAATACAAGAATTCCAGTTTGGGTGTTAGTAGAAGCTCGTCGTCTTGGTTATAGTGATGCTGATTTATTAACAAGTTATCCGACTATTAAGGCTACGGATTTAGCCAATGCTTGGGTATATGCGGCAGCTCATGAAGAGGAGATTGATTTACTCATTGAGCAGAATGAGGCAGTTTAGGGGATGGCACGTTTTTATGCAGATGAGCAGTTTCCCTTGCCGGTTGTGGAATTGTTGAGAAATTTGGGCCATGATGTTTTGACGGTGCAAGAAGCGGGAAATGCTAATCAACGGATACCTGACGAGCAGGTGTTGGCGTTTGCTGTCAGTCAAGAGCGAGCCATTTTGACGATCAATAGAATTGATTTTATCCGTTTGCATCGTCGTGACGATCAGCATTTCGGGATTGTGGTTTGTACGATTGACATCCTCGCCGCCGTAAAACGGACGGCGATTCCTCACCACGCCACTTTTTTAGAATGGTCGCGTCAATGGGGTTGACGCGACCCGGGATGCTGCTTCTTTAACAGA
>VYLV01000131.1_pt1 | contig 21908 bp, 24 predicted proteins | sample 5114191 | NCBI WGS metagenome assembly VYLV01 (sample SAMN12291782, study PRJNA351875) | freshwater metagenome | isolation source: freshwater lake | place: USA: Michigan, Little Long Lake | collected 2013-08-08 | reverse complement strand
GTAAAATCGGTAAGAATAGGCTTTTTCCATGGGGAGCATTTTAGCATATATTCCGTAAATGTGCTAATATTTAACGGTAAAGCCGTCGTAGAACGACGGGGTTTCAGACCCAAATTTTCGATGAAGGTTAAATGCGAAACGGTGATTATGTCACACTTATATACCTCAAGTTTCTAAGAAATTCCCTAACAGGGATGGCAATATCTTTCATTTTAGAGTAGAAATCCTTGATTGTCAGTAGCGGTTATTGCTATACAACAATCAGAAATTTTTGTCTGTTACAATTTATACAAAATGCCGTGGGATTACCCCGACTGAAAACTCAAATCCGATTAGTGATCACTGATCACTGATTGCTGATAAGATTGTTACGAAAATATAAACACGAAATTCTATAGTTAGCCATGACCCAAAACGGAAGCTCGAAGTCGATCGTTGTCTCTCCCTCGATCCTATCGGCGGATTTTAGTAAATTAGGAGCCGATATCGAGGCTGTGGATAAGGCAGGAGCCGATTGGATTCACGTTGATGTGATGGATGGTCGTTTTGTCCCGAATATCACCATTGGACCCCTGATTGTCTCCGCTATTCGTCCCTATACGAAAAAACCTTTAGATGTGCATTTAATGATCGTGGAACCGGAAAAATATGTGGCTGACTTTGCGAAAGCGGGTGCTGACATTATTTCTGTTCACGCTGAACATAATGCTTCTCCCCACCTCCATCGTACTCTTTGCCAAATCCGCGAACTCGGTAAACAAGCGGGTGTGGTATTAAATCCCTCCACTCCCCTAGATTTAATCGAATATGTGCTGCATTTGTGCGATTTAGTCTTAATTATGAGCGTTAACCCCGGTTTTGGTGGCCAGAGTTTTATCCCGGAAGTTGTCCCCAAAATCCGTCAATTACGCCAAATGTGCGATGAAAGAGGCTTGGATCCCTGGATTGAAGTGGATGGCGGCTTAAAACCGGCTAATACTTGGCAAGTTCTCGAAGCGGGTGCTAATGCGATTGTAGCAGGTTCGGCGGTATTTAATGCCCCCGATTACGCGACGGCGATCGAAGGTATCCGTAACAGCAAACGTCCCCAACCTCAATTAGTCACCGTTTAATTGCCGCGGGGGTGGGTTAGCTGTTGACTAATTATCTTAGTATTCGCACTAACCCACTCTGTTGATTTGTTCTAAAACCTGCCGCCATAAACCAGAATTAGAGACGGCTAAAACTTCGCTAGAATCAGCTTGTAGGGGATTACCTGACCAATCGCTAATTATTCCGCCCGCACCTTCAATAATCGGGATTAAAGCACAAAAATCGTAGTATTTCAGGTCTGATTCTAGGATTACCATCGGCATGGCAGTGCAGCCAGTGGCTAACATCATATAGTTATAACAATCACCCCCAAAAGCGGTACGTTTACAGACGGTTTGCAGCTGACGAGCGATCGCTTGTTGTCGTTCTGTGATAAACATTAAGGGAGTGGTGGAGGCTAAACAGGCATTTTTTAAGACAAGTTCCCGATCTTGACGGTAGGGATTAACAATCATCCGGTTATTATAAAGACTCGCTTTTCCCTTCACTCCTAACCAGCGATCGCCTAAAATCGGTTGATCGACAATTCCTAAAATCGGTTGATTTTCTGCCACTAGGCCGATTAAAGTCCCAAAAATCGGTAATCCCTTGACAAAAGAGGATGTTCCATCGATCGGATCCAACACCCAATAACGACCACTTTGGGCGGGAATATTGGCTCCTTCTTCGCGAATAACCCCATCTTCGGGTAATTCTCGCCGAATAATCGCTACCATCGCCTCCTCAGCTTCTTGATCGGCGATTGTTACTATTGAGGAAACTTGATCGAGTTTTGTCTCGGTTTCTAGATGGGGCTGCCGAAAATAGCGCCGGATAATCTCTCCAGAAGCGTCCGCTAATTGATGAGCTAGTTGGATAGTGCGATCAATATTCATCAATAAAAGTTATCTATATAGGAAAACAATAATGTTTATTTATGGTAAAGGAGAGATGGGGAGGTGGGGGATTTAGCTGGAAATTTCCCTATCACCCTAAATCCCTATTGCCTCTTGCATAGTGCGATCAATATTCATCAATAAAAGTTATCCATATAGGAAAACAATAATGTTTATTTATGGTAAAGGAGAGATGGGGAGGTGGGGGATTTAGCTGGAAATTTCCCTATCACCCTAAATCCCTATTGCCGCGTTGAACCTAGAACTATCAATGGGTAACAGTTTGATTTTGACTCCATAATTAAATTAGTCAACGATCGACCCAATCTCAAGACGAGAAAAAATTAATCTATTAGGAGTTTAGCTGATGACGGCTTTTACGGAAAATGACCTAAAAAGGTTAGAAGATTTGATTATCAGTGGACAAAAAGCGATCGAAACTCGTTTAACCTCTTTGGAGAATGGACAAAAAGCGATCGAAACTCGTTTAACCTCTTTGGAGAATGGACAAAAAGCGATCGAGAATAGTGTCGGAGAGATCAAAAGAGAAATTCAGGTCTTGGAGATAGGACAGACGGAAATTAAGGGAGAAATCAGGACTTTAGACGCAAAAATCACGGGTTTAAATGAAAGAGTGAAACTGATCGAGGTATCCGTGGGAAAAATTCCCGATTTAGCTGAAAAAATTGGCGAGGTAAAAAACTGGAAACAGATCGGTATATCGATTGTGACTGCTTTTGTGGGTGGGGTAATTGGTTGGTTAATTCGGGGAAAATAAAACTAGGGAATGTAACATAGTATTAAGCATTTGTATATTTTTATCAATTTTTATGGAACAGACAGCTTTAAATCTGATCGCGATTACCGTTTTTTCGATCACTCTTTCCGTGTTTGTCACTCCTTTGCTGTCTATTTCGCCTTTTGTTCCCGCTTTGGCTACTCTTAGCCTCTTGGGATTAGTTACCGTTGATACTCTCACCTTTAATAACCGGGGCGTGACTTTACTACTGGATGCTCTTTCTCCTAGTAAACACCGTCAAAGAGTTATTCACCACGAAGCCGGACATTTTCTCACCGCTTATATTTTAGGCATTCCGATCGCTGGTTATAGTTTGACCGCTTGGGAAGCCTTTCGTCAAGGCCAGGAGGGAGTCGGCGGTGTTCAATTTGACCTAGCAGATTTAGAGCAAAAAGTCAAGAATTTTAGCGATTTTCCTGCTTTTTTAGAGCGAATTTCTACGGTGTGGATGGCGGGAATTGCTGCCGAAACCTTAGTTTATGGTAAAGCGGAAGGGGGAGAAAGCGATCGATTTTATCTGCAATCGGCCTTAAAATTAGCGGGGGTTTCCGAGAATAATTATGCCCAAAAAGAGCGCTGGAGTTTATTACAGGCAAAAACTCTTTTAGAAAAACAACAGACTGCCTATCAAGCTTTAGTGATAGCTATGGAAAAAAGGGCCAGTGTGGAAGAATGCTGTCGGGTGATTAGTGAAAGTTTAGTATAACGGGAAAAGTAATCAGGGATGAATTTGATGATTTCCCCGTTAAATTTTTATGAATAATCAGATCAATCAATCCGATCAGCGATTAGCTTTAATTGTGCGCGGAGCAGTACAAGGGGTCGGTTTTCGTCCTTTTGTTTATCGATTAGCAACGGAATTAAACTTAGCCGGTTGGGTGAATAACACAGCAGCGGGAGTTTTTATTGAAGTCGAGGGCAATCGAGACAAACTAGAAACTTTTTTGACTCGATTATCTTTAGAAAAACCACCTCGATCGCTAATTGAAAATATTGAGACTCAATGGTTAAATCCCGTCGGTTATCAAAACTTTAGCATACGTCCTAGCAGCGGCGGTGAAAAAAATACAATTGTTCTGCCCGATTTAGCCACTTGTCCCGATTGTTTAGCCGATATTTTTGACCCGAATAATCGTCGTTATCGCTATCCTTTTACTAACTGCACTAACTGCGGTCCTCGCTACAGTATTATCGAGAGTTTGCCCTACGATCGCAGTGCCACAACTATGAGAGGTTTTAATCAGTGTCCCGAATGTCAAAGGGAATACGAAAACCCTCTGGATCGCCGTTTTCATGCCCAACCGAATGCCTGTCCTCGCTGCGGACCCCAAATTAGTCTTTTAGATAGTCAAGGCTCTGTATTAGCGGAAAAAGATCAAGCTTTAATCGCTACTGCTAGAGCAATTAAACAGGGAAAAATTATGGCGATCAAAGGGTTAGGAGGATTTCACCTAGTCGTCGATGCAAGAAATACGCAAGCAGTGCAAAAATTGCGACAACGCAAACAGCGACGGGATAAGCCTTTTGCCGTGATGTATCCTAATCTTGAGTTAGTGAAAAAGCATGGTTATGTATCTTCTTTAGAATCGCAATTATTGCAGTCTGCTGCAGCGGCAATTGTCCTGATTAAACAGCGAAAAAATTATCTTTCTCCTTCGGTTTCTCCGGGTAATCCCTATCTAGGAGTCATGTTACCCTATACTCCCCTACATCATCTTTTATTAGCAGAATTAGGCTTTCCTATTGTAGCAACCAGTGGTAATCTAGCCGATGAACCTATCTGTATTGAGGAAAAAGAAGCTTTAGAAAAATTGGGAACAATCGCCGATTTTTTTCTAGTTCATAATCGTCCCATTGTTCGACCAGTGGATGACTCTATTATCAGGGAAATGGCGGGAAAAGCGATGATTTTGCGGCGGGCGCGGGGATATGCTCCCTTTCCCGTTAAAGTTAATGATGGAGATTTTCCTCCGATTCTGGCCGTGGGAAGTTATTTTAAAAATACCGTGGCTATCTATCAAAAAAATCAAGTTTTTATCAGTCAACATATCGGCGATTTAGATACGGTTAATGCTGTCAATCATTTTGAAAATATTCTCGATAGTTTAAAAAAATTATACGAGTTTGTACCAGAAATTATTGCCTGTGATGCCCATCCTGAATATCTAGCGACCAAGTACGCTTATAGCTTAAATTTACCCGTTATTCCCATTCAACACCATTACGCTCACGTTTTATCCTGCATGGCAGAACATCAGCTACAACCTCCGGTTTTAGGGGTTGCTTGGGATGGAACAGGATACGGTTTAGACGGCACAATTTGGGGGGGAGAATTTATCTATATCACTGCCGATTCTTGGCAGCGAGTCGCCCATTTTAAACCCTGGCCATTACTGGGAGGAGAAAAAGCGGTTAAAGAACCCAGACGAGTGGCTTTAGGATTACTAGAAGTTATGGAAAATACGGCTAGGATAAAATCAGCTTTTAGTGAACAGGAATGGTCGATTTTTAGGCAAATGTTAACCAAAAAAATTAATTGTCCTTTAACTTCTAGTGTCGGACGTTTGTTTGATGGTGTGGCGGCGATTCTAGGTTTATGTTATCAATTAAGTTTTGAGGGACAAGCAGCAATGCAGTTAGAATTTGCCCTTGAGAGCATTAAAACGGAGGAATATTACAATTTTTCTTTGTCCGCCGACTCACCCATAGTTATTGATTGGAATCAGATAATTTTAGGAGTTGTTGAGGATTTAGAAAAACAAGGACAAATCGGCATAATTGCCGCTAAATTTCATAATAGTTTAAGTGAGATTATTGTAGAAATTGCTCATAAAATAGGTAGAGAAAAAATTCTCCTGACGGGAGGCTGTTTTCAAAATCGTTATCTGACGGAAAGAACAATTAATCGCTTACAAGCTTCGGGATTTCAACCCTACTGGCAGCAAACTGTTCCCACTAATGATGGTGGTATTAGCCTTGGTCAAATTATCGGGGCTTTTTCTAGACTCAAACAGTTCTAGAATAGCCGACAATCTACATTTTTATTGGGTTATGTCAGCAGCGTTAAAGATCAACCACAGAGACAGAAAGAACAGAGAGAGCCGATTTTTTTCTAGACTGTTGGGATTGTCGAAAATTGAAATCTTAGCTTAAACGATGCCACTCAACGATTTTATTGCCTACTTTCAAAATGATTGCTTGACCTAAACTCAGTTCTTGTGTCACATTAACTAGATGGGAGAAATTTTGACGGGTGATTGCTAGTCCCTGCAAACAGGCTAGAAAATCGAGACAGAGAACCGTAGAAAATTCCCAGGTTTGTCGGTAAACACGGCAATTATCCGGTAAAAAAGCCACAAGAGCGCGAAAATGAGTCAAAGCGGCTTTCTCAAAATTGGCGCTAGTGCAGTCAAAAGACGAGTGCTGATAGCTCATAAAAACTTTGCCTGATAGGGAGAGAGCAGGGTTTTCCTCAGACTAGCACCTCGCTTCTGGGGATCACGTTCCCTTTAGAATTTCTCAATAGACTGGCAAATCCCCCCAGAGGAGTATCGTTACTCGCGAGCAAATTGCTAGAAGCTAGGTTTATTCCCAGAGATAGTGTACTTTAGATATTGATGTCCTTCCGGCTGGCAAGATAACCTATAAATTTCCCCACTCGTCCCTAGCGATAAAAGGCTGTATTTAGTCAAAAATCAAGTGTTGACTTTGATGCCAAACTTGCCTAGTAAAAAATGATCACAGCCTCAAGTTGCCGCTTAACTACTTGACTACTTAACTGATAACTGGTAACTAAGATTATGAATAATGCAATTGTCAAACCGAGAGATGTACAAGTAGCACCTATTGCCGTCGATACTTTTGTCTTTCGTTCCCGCACTTGGGACCGGTTAAAATTCGAGATTGAATACGGATTACAAAAGGGAACCACTGCCAATAGTTATTTGATTAAAAGTGAAAAAGTCGCTCTTTTTGATCCACCGGGGGAATCATTCTCGGCTATATTTTTAGAGGCTTTAACTAAAAGAATCGATCCGAAAACCATTGATTATATTATTCTCGGTCACGTTAACCCCAATCGTGCCGTTACCCTCAAGGCACTTTTAGAAATCGCTCCTCAAGTCACTTTTGTTTGTTCTAATCCGGGGGCAATTTCCCTGAAAAAAATTCTCGAAACCGAAGCATTAAATCTCTTCGTTGTCAAGGGGGAAGAAATATTAAATTTAGGAGCAAACCATCAATTAGAATTTATCCCCACTCCTAACCCCAGATTTCCCGATCAACTCTGTACCTACGACAGCAAAACTGATATTCTCTACACCGATAAATTATTCGGGGCGCACGTTTGTGGCGACCAAATTTTTGATGAGGGTTGGAGCGTTTATAACGAAGATCGGCGTTATTATTTTGATTGTCTCATGGCTCCCTATGCCAGCCAAATTAGCAACGCTTTGGAGAAATTAGCCGCTAAATCGCCCTTATTTTATGCCGTTGGTCACGGTCCTCTGGTGCGTTACGCGATGCACGAATTGACCCTTTCCTATCAACAATGGTTAGCAGTACAAAAGTCCCAAGAGTTGACAATCGCCCTGATTTATGCTAGTGCCTACGGCAACACCGCCACCCTCGCTCAAGCGATCGCCATGGGGATCACGAAAGCGGGAGTAGCAGTCACGGCGATTAATGCCGAGTCCGCCGAACCAGACGAGATCAAAACGGCGATCGAAAAAAGTGTCGGTTTGATCTTTGGTTCCCCCACTTTGGGAGGACACGCACCGACTCCTATCCAAACCGCCTTGGGGATTACCCTAGCAAATGGCGATAAAAGCAAGCTGGTGGGGGTTTTTGGCTCCTACGGTTGGAGTGGAGAAGCGATCGATCTTTTGGAAGGTAAATTCCGGGATGGCGGTTATCGCTTCGGTTTTGAGCCAATTCGGGTCAAATTTAAACCCACGGAGGCAATTTTAAAGACCTGTGAGGAAGCGGGAACCGATTTCGCTCAAGCAGTCAAAAAAGCTCGCAAAAGCAGACAACCGAAAACTAATGTTAACCAATCCCAAAGCGATCGGCGATCGCAAGCTCTCGGACGTTTGGTGGGTTCTCTCTGTATCGTCACCTGCGAATTGGGGGAATTGCGCGGCGCCATGTTAGCCTCTTGGGTGTCGCAAGCGACGTTCACCCCCCCCGGATTGACTATTGCCGTGGCGAAAGAACGAGCGATCGAGTCTCTGCTTTATAGCGGTACGCCTTTTGTCCTTAATATCCTCCAAGAAGGTCAACATTTGGCTTTAATGAAGCATTCGAAGCGCTCGCTTATCTGGAATGTCGGGTAGAACAACGAATGGAGTGCGGTGATCATTGGCTGCTTTATGCGATCGCAGAAAAAGGCAAGGTTTTACACCAGGGTTTAACCGCTATCCATCATCGCAAATCCGGCAGTTATTATTAACTCATGGTGACGGGCAAGGGATCGCAAAAAATAAGAGTTTCGGCTGATCCCGAAAGTGAACAATACTCTCCCCTATCCTTCTGCTAATGTTTGTAAAACAAGATCAATAAATTTCTGGCTGTAGTATATGCCTTGTTGTTGCATCGTTTCTATGTAAGGTTTGACTGCAGCGATCTTTCCCAACTGTTTTGCTTTAATTAAAATACCGATCGAACCTGTAATTGGAATATTGAGAGATTTACACACCTGACGAGCAGCTAATTCATCGATAAGCACTAAAGAGGCTTTTTGTTCTAGTGCAAGGACGATGACTTCTGATTCTCCTCGATCTAGAGTCGGTAATAGTAAGGAAACCTGCTGTTGAGAGGCGATTTCTCGGACAGAAATCCACTGTTCTCGTAATAGATCGATCAAGCCAGTTTTGTCTTGATCATAAGTGCTGATTTCAAGAGCTACTGCCTTAGGAATAACGATGCTTTTAACTATTTCTTGTAAAAGACCGAGTTGACCAATGCGCGCAAAAGCGATGAGGGGAGTAGCGTTACTTACAATCATCAGGCTCCAGTTTTTCTATTCCCTTTAATTCAACCGCTAACGCCGATTCGTCATAATCAAACAATACAATCCCTTTTTTAGATAAAATATCCATAAATTCTAGGCGATTAATTCTCGCTAATTCCGCCGCTTTTCCTAAAGAAAGTCGCTTTTCTTGAAAATAATAAATAGCGGCCAGAAGTTTAATTTCTTGACCGAGTTCATCAATTCCTATTTTTAAAGCGGCAAGAACATCGGGAGAAAATTCTAGATTTAATGTTTCATTTTTCATTCTAAGTACCTAGTTAAAAATAAAGTTAACTTTAGAGACAAGGGAACTCCGGAACAGGGAACAGAAGGGTTTCTGACTTTTTTTAAGATGTCTCTTAATTATTACAGCTTACAGCGTTTCTCATAAAGATGAAGTATAATCTGATTTGGCATCGTCTCCTGACTCCTGATTGAGGTGATTAAACCGCACAGTGCGCTATTATAGCAGAGGGGAGAAGGCAGAAGGAAAATCCTTGCCAGAACTGAATTTTAGCGATTTAGGTTGTCCTAACCAACTCGTTCTCTGCTATAAGTCTTATTAAGGGGGTGTTAGACCGATGCAGGTGAGATAGTGGGATAGAGGAGGTTGCTCGACCGCTAGGAGTGGTATAGTTAATAGTTGTGCAAGTTTCTGAGTTCTCAACTTACCGAACGGTGTTTTCCACTTCCAAGTTTTTTTGATTCCTGGTTTCGCTCAACGTTTTGCCCCCAACCTACAAGATAGGAGATAGCACTATGTATCCATCAATAATACAACAGATAGTGAAGGGACTATGACTCTAGAAATTAACTATAATAAGCTTCAATCCTTTCTCTCCGAGGGAAATTTACGACAAGCAGATTTAGAGACTAATAGACTGCTTCAGACAATCGAAGATGAAGAACGTAATTACAGAAGAACAACCAACAAATGGGATTTCCTTGCTCATGAATCCATAAATGAGATAGATAGATTATGGATTCACTTGTCTGGGGGTCGTTTCGGATTTACCGTTCAAACTAATCTGTATCGACGGTGTGGGGGAACAAATGGCCTTGTCGATAGTGGATTGTTTGTTTGGAAAAATTTTTGTAAAGAGGTAGGGTGGCTTAGGAGCGATTACGACGACTCACCTTCGAGCAGTTTAATGTTTAAAATGTCTGACAGTATTATACAGGTTAGGCAATTGGCTCCTTATATTGTCAGTGATAAAGACTTAAACTTTAGTTTTAATGCGCCTGATGGACATTTGCCCAGTTTTGCCAAAAAAACTAAGCTTATTAAATTTTATCACGCACCATTTATCCCTGTAGGGGGAAGCCCTGAAAGATATACTTGGGATTTCAGTCATATTTTAGATAGAGTGTGATCACCATCGCTCTATTGCGATCTCCGCCCCGGTAAGGTGCGTTAATGAAGTGTAATGCACTTTATATCCATTTTGTCCTTAATATCCTGCAAGAAGGACAACATATAGCTTTAATGAAGCATTTTCCGAAGCGCTCGCTTATCTGGAATGTCGGGTAGAACAACGAATGGAGTGCGGTGATCATTGGCTGCTTTATGCGATCGCAGAAAAAGGCAAGGTTTTACACCAGGGTTTAACCGCCATCCATCATCGCAAATCTGGCAGTTATTATTAATTTGTCGTTATGATCATTTCAGGGGGTGTTTTCAAGCAGGATAACGCACCCTGATTGGTCTAAAAATATATTCTTATGAAAAGTATTGTTTTAATTGTTGGCTTTGAAACCTTTAACAGGAATTTATATCGGCAATCGGGCCTGTTGGCTAGTTCTAAATGTCCCGATTTAGAGGTAAAAGTATTTAGCGATAAAACCTTAACTAGCGAACCGGAAATAGTCGAGCAAGCTTTAGCCACTGCCGACGTTTTTTTTGCTAGTTTGATCTTCGATTACGATCAAGTTACTTGGCTGCGGCAACGAGCAGCACAGATTCCGATTCGCTTAGTTTTTGAGTCTGCTTTAGAGTTAATGAGTTTAACCCGTTTGGGAGAATTTGCCATCGGGGATAAACCAAAAGGAATGCCAAAACCAATTCAATTTATCTTGAGTAAATTTTCCAGTGGCAAGGAAGAAGATAAGTTAGCCGGTTATCTCAGTTTCCTCAAAACCGGTCCGAAACTACTGAAATTTATTCCCGCTAAAAAAGTTCAAGATTTGCGTAATTGGTTAATTATTTACGGTTATTGGAATGCGGGAGGAACGGAAAATGTTGCCGCTATGTGTTGGGTAATTGCCCAAAAATATCTAGGATTAAAAGTACGGGAAATACCCGAAGTTATCGAAACTCCCAATAAGGGACTATTACACCCCGATTATAACGGTTATTTTCTCACTCCCCAAGAATATTTGGCTTGGTATGAAAAAAATAAATCTCTTGATAAACCAGTGGTTGCCCTGCTGCTTTATCGGAAGCACGTTATCAGTAAATTGCCCTATATTAATCAATTAATCCGCCATTTTGAAACGGCTAATTTAATTCCCCTACCCGTGTTTATTAACGGAGTGGAAGGCCATACAATTGTTCGGGATTGGTTAACCACAGACTACGAAATTCAGCAAAGAAAAAAAGGAATCATTGAAACTCCTTCTTTAAGTAAAGATGCGGTGACAGTAGATGCAATTGTTTCGACGATTGGCTTTCCTTTGGTGGGGGGTCCTGCGGGTTCTATGGAAGCAGGAAGACAGGTAGAAGTGGCTAAACGAATTCTGTCCGCTAAAAATATTCCTTATCTTATCGCTGCCCCTTTATTAATTCAAGATATTTATTCTTGGACAAGACAGGGAATCGGTGGTTTACAGAGTGTGGTTCTATACGCTTTACCCGAATTAGATGGAGCAATTGATACGATTCCTCTGGGGGGATTAGTGGGGGAAACTATCTATTTAATCCCCGAAAGATTACAGCGTTTAACTGGACGTTTGCATAGTTGGATTAAGTTACATAAAACCCCTCCGCAAGAACGCAAAATAGCCATCATTCTCTATGGATTTCCCCCGGGTTATGGGGCAGTTGGTACGGCAGCTTTATTAAATGTTCCCCGGAGTTTAGTTAAGTTTTTACAAGCTTTACAAGCGCAGGGTTATAATGTGGGAACGATTCCCGAAGACGGGGAAGAAATTATTCAAAAAGTTAAATTTGCCGATGATGAAAATCTCTCTAAAGAAAATCGTTTATCGATAGAAACTTTAGAAAATTGGCTGGGTTATCTGTTAACCTCCCGCATCGAAAAACACTGGAAATCTCTGAAAGATGCGGGTATAAAAACTGTTGGCAACCAGTATCATTTAGGGGGGATTGAGTTAGGTAATGTCTGGATTGGAGTGCAACCACCTTTAGGAATTGCTGGGGATCCGATGCGGTTAATGTTTGAAAAAGATTTAACTCCTCACCCTCAGTATGCAGCCTTTTATCAGTGGTTACAAAAAGATTTTAAGACCGATGCGATCATTCATTTTGGTATGCACGGAACCGTGGAATGGTTGCCCGGTTCACCCCTAGGAAATACCGGTTATTCTTGGTCAGATATTTTATTAGGAGATTTACCGAATTTATATATTTATGCCGCTAATAATCCCTCGGAATCTATCCTAGCTAAACGTCGCGGTTATGGGGTGTTAATTTCCCATAATGTGCCACCCTACGGACGAGCGGGATTATATAAAGAATTGATGATTCTGCGAGATTTGATTGCAGAATTTCGAGAAAATCCTGAGAAAAATTACGCTTTAAGAGATAGTATCCTCCAAAAAATTATTGATACAGGTATCTCTAAAGACTGTCCTTTTCTGGAAGCAGAAAAACAGGGAATAGAATTCACTTTAGAAAATGCCAAATTATTTAGTCGCTATGCACTAACCGATTATTTTGTCAAGGTGTATAGTTACCTACAAATCGTCGAACAAAGACTATTTTCTTCAGGTTTACACACCCTAGGAACTGCTCCCAATCAGGAAGAATTAAAAGGTTATCTTGATGCTTATTTTACCGATTTATCTGAGCGAGAATTTCAGCAAATTATCGCTGAAGAAGCAACCAATGAAAAGGTTAAAGAAGGCATTGCTATTAAAAATTTATTAGGACAAAATAGCGAGGAACTAACTAATCTTTTGCGGGGATTAAATGGGGAATATGTACCCCCAGCACCGGGGGGTGATTTACTCCGAGATGGTGCGGGAGTTTTGCCCACAGGACGCAATATACACGCTTTAGATCCCTACCGGATGCCTTCCCCGGCAGCCTACACCCGCGGACGAGAAATCGCCAAAAAACTGCTAGAACAAAACTTAACCGAAAAAGGAAAATATCCCGAAACTGTAGCGGTTTTACTCTGGGGATTAGATGTGATTAAAACTAAGGGTGAATCCCTAGGTATTCTCTTAGAATTAGTCGGTGCGGAACCGGTGAAAGAGGGGACGGGAAGAATTGTCAGGTATGAATTAAAACCCCTAGAAGAAATTGGACACCCGCGCATCGATATTCTGGCTAATTTATCGGGAATTTTTCGGGATACTTTTATCAATATTATCGAGTTATTAGATGATTTAATGCAGCGGGCAGCTGAGATAGAAGAATCGGAAAATGATAATTATATCCGTAAGCACTATTTAGCCTTAAAAAGTCAAGGAATTGACAATGCCAGCGCTCGTTTATTTTCCAATCCTGCTGGAGATTTTGGCTCTTTAGTTAATGACCAAGTAGTGGAGGGAAATTGGGACAATGACAACGAATTAGCGAAAACTTGGGAAAAGCGTAATGTTTTTAGTTATGGTCGTCAAGATAAGGGACAAGCGCGGCCAGAAGTGCTACAACAGTTATTAAAAACCAGTGAAAGTATTATCCAAGAAATTGACTCGGTAGAATACGGTTTAACCGATATTCAGGAATACTACGGCAACACGGGAGGATTAAAATTAGCCGCAGAAAAACAAAGCGGTAAACGGGTAATGACAAGTTTTGTCGAGAGTTTTTCCAATGATACAACTCCCCGCAAATTAGAGGAGGTTTTGCGCTTAGAATACCGCAGTAAATTACTCAATCCTAAATGGGCCAAGGCCATGGTTAATCAAGGTTCCGGTGGGGCCTACGAAATCTCCCAAAGAATGACCGCTTTAATTGGTTGGGGCGGTACGGCTAATTTTAGTGACGATTGGGTGTATGATCAGGCAGCCGATACCTACGCTTTTGATGCAGAAATGGCGGAAAAATTGCGTCAAGCTAATCCCGAAGCTTTCCGTAATATTGTCGGTAGAATGTTAGAAGCACAGGGTCGCGGTTTTTGGCAAGCAGACCCCGACAAATTAGAGAAATTACAGGAATTATATCAATTGACCGATGAAAAATTAGAAGGGGTTACTTAGGGTCTGCTGAATAAATCTAAAAACCTTGTTGGATAATATCTTTAGGCTTTTTTGAAATCAAAAAGTGCCAGCGATTGGGGTGATTGGGAGGAAAATTAGGTAATTGACTCCCTGAAAATTGGTAAAACCCCACACCCCACACCCCACACCCCACACTCATGGCAACAGGGGAGCCTTGTGATAATCTGATTTCCCTCCTGTTTTACTCAGCAGATGGATATTTTCAATCAGGATTGATTTTTCTAACGCTTTAGCCATATCGTACAAAGTCAAGGCTGCCACAGATACTGCCGTTAAAGCTTCCATTTCTACACCGGTTTCCGATTTTGTCACCACTTCTGCCCGAATTTCGTAACCGGGTAACTCTGCTTTCGGGATAATCTGAACATTGATTTTTTGCAGGGGTAAGGGATGGCAAAGGGGAATTAAGCAGGAAGTTTGTTTGGCAGCCATAATTCCCGCTAATCTTGCCGTCCCTAAAACGTCCCCTTTAGGCGCATTTCCCTGTTCTATGGCTTCAAAAGTCGTTTTTAGCATTCTCACTTGTCCTAGCGCGATAGCAGTGCGTTTAGTGGGCATTTTCTCCGATACATCCACCATCTGGGCCTCGCCTTGGCTGTCGAGATGAGATAATTTTTCTTTACCCTCTTGCGTCATTGAATGAACCTGTGCTATAGTGGTTTACTGTTGAGAAAAACAAGGGCTTGTAGCTTAGTGGATTAGAGCGTGTGGCTACGGACCACAAGGTCGGGAGTTCGAGTCTCTCCAAGCCCGTTAGATACAATGGCATATACTACAGGAATTAGGGCCCTAGGGTTCCTAATTCCTTTGGTTTTTTGCTCAAAACTCCCTCAAGTCCCCATCTGCCCATCTTCCCACTTTCCTATACTTTTTAAACAGGATTTAGTATCATCAGCCAGTTTTGCTGGAGTATTTTTTACCCTCAAACAGTGAAAGAAACTAAACTTTTAGGATTGTATAATATGAATTCTCCTGCAGCTGTGCCGACACCCTTTCAAGTTGCTTTAGAGCGTTACCAGAATGCTCTAAATTATTTAGATACTTCTCATAATAAATCTCTGAAAAAAGAACAGGCTTTAGAAATTATTGCCGCCAGAGATATTCTTCATAAACAAATGGAAGCTGAGGCGGAAATTTCGGTTGATATGCGGTCAAAATTAATCGAACAAGATAATAGATTAAAACAGAAAAGCTACAAAATTACTCAAGTTCTTGACTTAGCTGAATATCGGGAGACTTTACCTATTTCTGATAAGGCTTGGTGGTGGCATTTAGAAAGTAGGGAATCTCTGCATCCTTGCAATCGCTTTGATTGGCTATTGAGAATCGGTAAACTGGTTTTATTAGGGGTTAATTTTACATTAATCGGAACGATTGCTACTCGGTTTCTTAGTGGTGGTTCAGGTTTGCTAGAAATAGGGGGTGTTATTTTTTCGACTTTCATTTCTTTATTACAAACTGAAAATGCTCTCACACGAACGCGCCAGAAGGGTTTTGTTAAGTTAATGAAATTTCTTGGGATTGCTGAACATTGCTATGAAGAAATACAGTTTTCTGTAACAGTAATAGTCTTTGCTATTCTCTTGGGAATTTATCTAAATTTCTCTTGGTTTTCTGAGTTTTATAAGCAAGAAGGCAACCGTTTACAATCTCCTCCGCCAGCAAGCCAAGAACTTCCTAATTTAGCCTTAGCAGAAGAAAAGTATTTAAAAGCAATTGAGTTAGATGCAGATAATCTAGATGCTCATTATAAGTTGGCAACACTTTATGAAGATTTACAGGATTTGACTAATGGGAAGAAACACTATTTAATTGCGGCAAAAGGTGGTTTTATAGATGCTTATCATAATCTCGCTTATTGGTATCTGCGCGATAATAAGAATGCAGAAGCAGTAGAGTTACTGGAAAAAGCCAAGAGATTATTGGCAGAAAAAGATGAAAAACTAGACCAATTTACTGAAGATGAGAAACGCAATTTAGCAGTACAAAGATATAGTATTTATAAAAATCTAGGCTGGGCCAGATTTAAGCAAAATCGCAGTGAAGATGCAATTCCTAATCTTTTAGTTGCTATTGGTATCGCTGAAAATCCAGCTTATCAGAAATTTATCCGCAATCCCGGTGCTGCTTTTTGTATTTATGCTCAACTTTTAGAAAAAGAAGACAAGAAATTATCTCAGGAAAATTGGCGTAAATGTCTTAATTTAGCTCAAGGGAGGGTAATTAATACAGAGGAGGAGCAATGGTTATATGAAGCGAGGAAAAAATTGAAGTGAAGTAAAATTTACTGACTATTCTCTGAGTAATGCGCTAAATCCTTCTTGCTGAAAATGCTTATCAAAAGTTAATATTTCATAGATTTCCAGTTGTCTCATAATCTGCATGGAAGCACAATCAGTTAAGCTGTAACCTTTATCTAATCGTCTTTGATAAAAATCAAAAGCTTGCTGAAATTGTTCACTGGTTTGGGGAATGATTATGGTTTTGCTGTCATTGCGTAATCTATGAGTTAGACGAATAGCTGATTTGCGTAAATATTCCCCTCTACTGCATAAAGCATTGAGTAATTCTGTCAGAACCATTTCACTGGTAACACCTCTAAAGTTACGGAGTCGTCCTGTCATAGCTGTAGCTAATGGATTAAGATTATCGCCAAAATCAGCAAGAGCCTGTAAATAGGATGTATCTAAGAAAATTGTTCTCATTCTTCCTCATCTTCTCTCGGTGCGCCGTACATATAGTGTTCAAAATTACGCGCAAAGTCTCTGGGAAAGTGTTTTCGCCATTCTGATTGGGGAACAACGTTACCAATTTCTATAATTTGTTGCCAGATAGGTTTTGCTAAAAATTCTGGGTCATTTTCTAGTGCATCCCATTTAGCATCGAGTTCTTCCATTGATAACTCAGGCTCTTCGGATGTGTTAGAGGTTGAATGATTGTTTAAGTTAGTCATGATTAAAGTTTCCTTAGTGATAATAGGTTACTTTTATTATAGCATTTTCAAGTTGGAGCGAGGTACGGAGATTATCGAGGGTAATTAACCACAGAGACACAAAGAACACAGAGATTATTCACCGATGTTATAATTTATAATGATGATGGCAAGAGAGCCGAATGTTTAACTGAAAGCTTGACATTATTTTATGTACAGACTATATTATAGTTATGGAATGGAATATTATATTTGATCCAGATTTTAGGTTCTGGTTTTATCAACAAGAACAGGGACTTCAAAATGAAGTATTTGCTGTTTTAACTGTATTGATGAAACTTGGACCAGCACTGGGGAGACCACGAGTTGATACCATTGAAGGAGCTTCTTTTAAGAATATGAAAGAGCTTCGTATTCAGTATAAAGGTGAACCTTGGCGTGTTTTATTTGCCTTTGATCCTCATCGACAAGCAATTTTACTTGTTGGGGGGAACAAGTCAGGTAACAAAAGATGGTACAAAGAAAATATTCCTATAGCAGATCAACGTTATCAAAAATATCTGGAAAAACTTAAGGAAGAAAAGTCATGAAAGAATATACCAACTTCTCGGAAGAATTCAATAAACTTGGTAAAGAACGACAAGCAAGTATTAAAGCAAGAGCTTCTCAAATTTATTTAGAGGAACTTACGCTTAAGTATTTGCAAGAAAAACTAGGTTTATCTTTATCAGAATTGGCAGAGCATCTTGAAGTACAGCAATCAATAGTACCTAGACTTAAACAAGAGTAAAATCTAGAGCTAAATACACTGCGCGAAGTAGTTAACGCATTAGGTGGAACTGTCGAAATTATTGTCAAAATTCCCAACAAAGAACCTATAATTATTGGTGACTATTCAGAAACGAAGTGTAATTAACCACAGAGACACAGAGGACAGGGAGATTATTTGCCAATGTTATAATTTGTACTCAATAATAAAGGTGTTCGCTTTTGGAACACAATATTTAAGATGGAATTAACGGGAAGACTCCAGGAACGCTATAAAGCAAAAATCTTAAATTGGTAAAAGTCTAATCCGAAAAATACGATCTGTCACTGACACAATTGCTCCCGTCTTTAATGCTTTTGTACAATCTCGTAAAACTATAGTTAAACGCTGATTAATTAGATTGTAGTTTTCATTGCCTAAACGGAATAGGATGACACTTGGTAAATTATCACCACTAATAGCGAGAAGTTGAGAAAAATCTAGATCAACAGTTAAAATTATCCGCTTTTATCTTTTTGCTTTGGCAAGAATTTCCTGATCAGATAAAGTTTGTAAGCCTTCATCTCGAAGATGAACGACATCATAACCTTGTTCTCTTAACCATGAGACTGTACGCAGAGAAATCCCCATATCGGCTAGAAACTCTATCTCCATTGCTCGATTAATTCAAAATGATGAACTTGTTCTCTGGCTAACCAAGAAGCATATAATAAACATTGGTGAATATCTTCTCTTTCTAGGTCAGGGTATTCCTCTAATATTTCCTCTATCGGCTTTTCGTTAGCAAGTAGATTAAGAATTAAAGAAACAGGAATACGCATTCCTCGAATACAGGCTTGACCTGCCATAATTTTGGAGTTAAAAGTAATTCGGTCTAATTGTTTTAAGGTCATATAGTTTCCAGAAATATGAAGATGATACCTGTGGTAATTTTATTATAGCTAATTCTATAGTTGCGAGCGGAAGTGGGAAATTACTCCTTCAGTGAGGGTGCAAAGCTTGTCTCCAACCCCATAGGGAAGATTAGGGAATGGTGAGGTTTTAAGTTGTAGTAGTATAGTATAACAACTTAGACGAGAAAACGGTTTTTTTTAAAAACCCGTTTTCTGAAATCTTATGCTAAAGTTCAACAACGAACCTAATTAAAGCCAAACCCCAATTGATTCTAGTTATGAATAAATTTCTCAAACTCTTTACCCCCATTTCCCTGATATTAATTACGGTAGGATTTTCGTCGGCGACTTTCAGTAACACTGTTGGAGTTAACACAATTTTTGAGGTAAAAGGGAAAGTTACTGTCAAGAAACCACAATGGAAAAAACCGCTTCCTGCTTCTGTCGGACTTACCCTCAGTTTTGAGGATAAGTTAGAAGTAGCAGCTAACGCTTCTGTTCAGGTTTATTGTAGTAATCTCAAGAAGTGGACGGTTAAACCGGGAAGGTATATTGTTTCTAGTGGCTGTCCTCGGGGAAATCCTGTGATTCCACTTCCCAATAGCAATAATACAACCCTCCGTCCAACAGGAAAAACAGAGAAAGCTTTAGCAAAATTACCTTATCTAATTACTCCTCGTCAAACGAATATTCTTACCAATCGTCCTCCCCTGCGGTGGAATGCTGTTCCGGGTGCAACTAATTATACTGTCAAAATAGATGGGGTTAATTGGGAAACGCAGACAAACAAAACTGAAATAGTCTATCCTGGTGAACCTCCTCTGGAAGCAGGAGAGCGATATCGAGTAACCATAGAAGCTGATAATGGTGCGTCTTCTAGAAGTGATGATGAAAAAGTCGGGTTTACAATATTAGATGAACAGACGAAAACAACGGTTTTAGATGCTGTTAAAACTGTTCAACAGCAGCAATTATCACCAGAGGAAGCAGGGTTAGTTTTAGCGCATCTTTATCGAGGTTATGGGTTGTATGGGGATACGGTTGAGGTATTGGAAGGATTGGTGAAGCAAAATAGTCAGGTTGCTACGGTTTATCAACTATTGGGTGATACTTACCTTAAGATTGGTTTACCTCAGTTGGCAAAAAAACCTTATGAAAAAGCGTTAAAACTGGCAACAAATACCGAGAATTTGTCAGGACAAGCGGAGATACAAGCGGGTTTAGGAATAGCTTATCGTCTCTTGGGAAATAAGGATGAGGCGATACATTGGTTAACTAAGGCGAAGGGGACTTATAATCAGTTAGGAGATACTTCGCAGGTTCAGGAATTGGCTAAAACAATTAATGACATTTTAAGGAGGGAGTAAGGATGAAAGTTAAATTATGGATGATGGCTACTACTTTTGTACGGAGGGAAAATAGTGTCGGCTCAAGATATTTTTCATGTTACAGTAAAACGGGCATTAGAAAAAGAAAAATGGGTCATTACAGCAGACCCTTTAAAATTAAAGTTTGGGGGAATTAATTTTCAGGTTGATCTAGCAGCAGAGAGACTGTTAGAAGCAGAGCGAAATGGTGAGAAAATAGCTGTAGAAATTAAAAGTTTTCTTAATGCTTCTGCTATTACTGATTTTTATGCGGCTTTGGGTCAATTCTTGAGTTATCGGTTAGCACTCTCTACAATTGAACCTAATCGCTCATTATATTTAGCAATTCCCATAGACGCTTTTGATACATTTTTCCAGATGGAGTTTACTCAAATAGCAATTAAACAGTATCAAGTTCCACTTATTATTTATGATCCAGTCAAGGAGGTAATTACACAATGGATAAAGATAAACTCATAAAATATCGTCAAGCAGTGCAAAATTTGTTAAGTCGCTATGTAGCAGAAGATGTTACCAGTGAAGATGTAGAAGTACAATTAATATTTGATGTAGAACGGGATCATTATCAGTGGATGAATGTAGGATGGGAAGGTTTAAAACGAGTTTACCGCTCGATTGTTCATTTTGATATTCGTGATAATAAGATTTGGCTACAACAAAATTTAACGGAATTGAATCCAGCAGAGGATTTAATTTCAATGGGTGTTAAGAGGGAGGATATTGTTTTGGGACTACAACCACCTTATAAACGTCCTTATACTAAATATGGTACTTAAAACAACTAATTGCATTTTACAGAGGAAGTAAGCATGAAATTTGAATCATGGATGATGGCTGTTAAGCTGTTGTGCGTTTAAGTTGGGTATTGTTAAAATTGGGAAAACCAGCAGAAACTCTTACCTGTTCCCTTAATTCGACCGCTAATCTAAATGTTCTACAGTTGAGGAGATAATTATGTTTATTTGTCATGTATGTGGTTCAAAAGATGCTGAAGAAAAATTAGTTGTTCAAACTTTTAGGATTGATGGCAGCCTAATCCTAGTTGAAAAAATCCCCGCTCAAGTATGTTATAACTGTGGTGAAGTTGTTTTTAGTAGTAAAACGGCATAAAAAATCAGAATTTTATTACAGCACAAGTCTCAACCCGACAAATTTATTCAAGTTAATGTTTTTGCCTATCAATAAACTCTAGGGATAAAAAACCAATGAAAGTATCAATCAAATCAGGGATAGCGGTTGTCGTCATTACCGGGATGATGGGATTATCGGGAGTCATCTTAACCCCAACGGTGGGACAGGTGATTTCTCAGGTTTCACCGCAAGATAAATTAGCCGAAGCAGAAAGATTAAATCAGCAAGTTATTCAATTGTATCAGCAGGGGAAATATAACGAGGCGATTCTTCTAGCACAACAAGCCTTAGCTATCAGGAAACAACAATTAGGAGACAACCATCCCCTAACTGCACAAAGTCTCAACAATTTGGCATTACTTTACAGAGTTCAAGGAAGATACAGCGAAGCCGAACCCCTCTACAAACAAGCCTTAGCTATCAGGAAACAACAATTAGGAGACAACCATCCCAATACCGCCACCAGTCTCAACAACTTGGCAGCACTTTACAGAGTTCAAGGAAGATACAGCGAAGCCGAACCCCTCTACAAACAAGCCTTAGCTATCATCAAACAACAATTAGGAGACAACCATCCCGATACCGCACAAAGTCTCAACAATTTGGCATT
>VYLV01000025.1_pt1 | contig 21926 bp, 17 predicted proteins | sample 5114191 | NCBI WGS metagenome assembly VYLV01 (sample SAMN12291782, study PRJNA351875) | freshwater metagenome | isolation source: freshwater lake | place: USA: Michigan, Little Long Lake | collected 2013-08-08 | reverse complement strand
AAAGAGGATTTATTTCTCTGAAAAATATCATAAGTAATCGAAATTAATTCACAGCCTCTCTAGCTTACTATATTATTGCTTATTTGTGTAATTAATTTTGTCTTATTACTTACTGACTCCTGACTCCTAACCCCACCAACAAACTTTTTGCCGCAAACCCTAAACAATGTCATCCTCAAATTTATAACCGACACCGACTACGGTTTTGATAAAGATAGGATTAGCAGGATCGGGTTCTACTTTTTTGCGTAAGCGTCGGATATGGGTATCTACTACCCTTTCATCGCCAAAAAAATCATTTCCCCAGAGATTATCGATTAATTGGGTACGACTCCAGACGCGATTGGGATAACTGACAAAGGTAGCTAATAAATTAAATTCTAAGGTGGTTAAATCGAGGGTTTCCTCTGGCATTCCCTCCAATTTACGAAGAGCAGAATGTTGATCTAAGTCGATCAGAAAATGACGGCTGCGATGGAGTTGTTGCGGTTGACTATCGTGTCTTAAACTACGTCTTAATAAGGCTCTTACCCGAGCGGTTAATTCCCGGGGACTAAAGGGTTTTACCATGTAATCATCGGCTCCTGTGGATAAACCGATAATGCGATCGATTTCTTCTCCCCTAGCGGTTAACATGAGAATATAGGGGTCTTTATTTCCGGGTTTTTGGCGAATTCTGGCACACAATTCTAGTCCATCTAATTCGGGTAACATTAAATCTAAAATAACTAAGTCTGGTTGCTTTTGATAAAATAGTTCTAGTCCTACCCTACCATTATAAGCCAGATGACAAGTAAAGGATTCCCTCTCTAAAGTTTGCTGAATCAAATGGGCGATTTCAATTTCATCTTCGATAATAACGATATCCATACAAGGGAAAAAGGTTACAAATATCTAGGGATATTTTAACATATTAGCTATTCATTTCTTACTCAAGCTTGAACATTGAAATAATCGTAATTTTTGAGACTTTTTGGGGGGAGAGTTGGCAACTCTCCCGACTGTGGTGGACAAATTGACCTTTTTTGACCTGTAGAATCAAGTAGCGGCGATCATCAGGATTATTATTCATGTTGCGGACACCATTCTCATCGAATCTAACAGTGCCAGTCATTCCTTCGATAGAAAAATCGTTTCTTAAAACTTGATTTAATAATTCTCGATCGAATTTTTGTCCTTGTTGGTATAACTTTCGCAAAGCGGTGAGGATAACTTTGGTCGCATCGTAGGACATGGGAGTGCGCCAAACATTGATCTTATTTTGCCAAAAACTCTGGATATAATTATCTTGTTTGAGATCATACCAAGGCACGGTGATAACTAAATTTTCTACTCCTTGTTTACCTTCTGCAAGGGTGAGATAACTTTGAAAAGTGGGGGAACCTAAAATCACTAAGTTTAACTTTTCTGCGGGACGTTGCTTAAAGATACTGACGGCTCTTTTCAGATCATTAACATAGGGAGCAACCATGAGAATATTTACTTGATATTGAGCAATTTTTTGATAAATTTCTTGTTCACCTAAATTAATTTTTGGTTCGATATTGCAGTCAAAATCTTCATCTTTAACGAATTTTTGAAACTGCTGACCGAGGAGAATGTTTTTATATTTGTTAGCAAAGTTATAATTATCTCCAGAGCGATTGTCGTAACAAATTAAATTAGTGGGGTTTTGGATAATTAGCTTGTCAGTTTGTTCGCGGATGTATTCACTTAAGGTTGTGGCAAAAGTTTCCATATCGGGAACCATCTTATACATATAGCCATTGCCAGAGATTTTCGAGGAAAAGCTGGTGGGAGATAGAGCAACAATTTTCCCTTGTACATACCTCTCTTTGGCCGCTTCACTAGCAGCAGAAGCATTATGACCAACCACTGCTATAATTGACGGATCTTTAACAAATTTTTCGGCTCGATCTTTGGCATCTACGCCACTATTATTATCATTAGCGACCACTACCTGTAGAAAGTGAAAATCGGGGTTTTTGGCCTGTTCATCGTTTAACTCCTGTTGGAATAAAGCAATACCTCGTAAAATTTCCTGAGCAATTTCTGGATTATTACCAAGAGGAACACTGGTGGCAATTTTTAAGGGATTTCTGTCTTGATAGGCCGCACGAGCGTTATTATAATAGATGCGAATCTCTGGATTATTGGGCAAGCGATCGAGGGATTGTTTAAAAAGCTGAATTGCTTGTTTATATTCTTTGTTTTTAAAAGCTTGTCTTCCCTGTTCAAGACTGTTATCTTGTCGGTTAGTCTTTAATAATATTTCTTCACCTAAGCTAATTTCTGGGTATTTACTAGCATCATCGGAAAATACTCCTCCCCAATATAAAACTGATAAAGTTACCAGAAGACTTAAAATAAATAACAGAGCTTGTTTCCAGCGAATAGATAGACGTAATGGCCTTTTATTTTTAGGTAAAATCAACGGTGGTTCTTCAGGATTTTCTATCAAACGAGGCAGCAAAGAAGAACTAGCAGCATCCACCGCAAATCCGTGTAATTTTAAGTCTTGTCGAGCGATTGTTAAGGATTCTTGTAGGGATTTATGTCCAAGAAAATTGGGAAGAAAAACTTCTAGAAATCTCAAAGCAACCCGCACGGCGATCGGTTCTTTCATAACAATAATATGGGGTACTCCGATATTAGCCAACTGACGGCCAATACCTAAACCATCGCAGGAATTACAGATAACAAGTTTTAAGCCTTTTTTAACAGCTATTTCTAGGGAATTTCTTAAGTTATGTTCTGGAAATAAAGCCGTATCATTATCAAGGATAAAAACTCCATCGTGACCGTCACTACTGGTTTGACTATGACATAAATAAACTACAATATCCCATGGATTTTTGATCAACTCATTGTGAATATTGATCGTTGAAAGAGGAACTTTTGAACTAGGACTTAATATTTGCATAGAAACCTTATCTTGGTTTCCTAGTACCTTTTGCAAACTGGATAAACACAGGGAAGTATGCTTGTTTTCGATGTCAATATTGCCCAAAATTACTAAAACCTTAATCGGAGAAGTAAGGTTAATTATCGGGGTTATCGGGGGATTTCTCTGGATAGTAAGAGCAATTTCCACATCAGGACACCATTCGTGTAAAAAATTCCAAGACTCCCAGGGAATTTGTTGTAAATCAAAGTGGGTAGTTTGGATAAAAAATCTTACTTCTGACTCAGTACCTATATGGAACAAGATATGATTTTGTATCGAACTCAGATAACTAGAATTTAGCCATTCATTTAAGCTATCTTTTAAAGTTTTAGTGGCTTTTCTGAGGTTGTCTCTAGGATCACCTACCGCTGCATGGGTGATCATGCTATGAGGAACGGTAATTCCTAAACTGGGTTGACTTTTTACCCAATGATAATAAGCTCGACGATAATTTTGCAAAGCGTCAGCAATGTCAAGGTTAGGGACTAATTTACCCTCGGTAAAAGGTGCTATCAAGAGATGATTGTCACGAATTTCTAGAGTGACGGAAAATCCCGTTTCAAAACTGCCATCACCAATTTTCAGAATCACAACTCTGCTCATGTCTCTACCCTTGACATTTTCTGCTATCTCTATTAAATCCTAAACTGTTCGATAATGCTACTATCCCCTAAACTTAGGTTAACATTAAAGCGATCGTCGGCATCAGCTAGAAAATAAAGTTGCAGATAGCTATCTAAGGGTTTCTCCCTTGCTATTGCTTCTAAACTGGGGATTAATTGACCTATTTCATCGCTAATTTGCAAAGATAAACCGGGGGGTAGCTTGGCAAAATTGTCCATGGCATAGGCACGAATTAAGACAGCAATTCTCTGGTTACTGGTTGATAAAACTCCTACCATTAAAGCGATTTTATGTCCCATTAATTGACTACCCACATCGAGCATTTTACGGATAGCAGCATTGGGATAATGAGGATCGATATTCCAGAGATATTCGGCCGCTTGCCAGCGAATAGTTTCATCCTGGGTTTGATGTTGTAGTTTTGCTAAAGCTTCCTCTGGGGTTAAATGTTCCGAAAATTCCACCTCTTTTTGACTAGCATACAGTTGTCTAATTTCTCGCTGAATATCTGTCGGAGATTCTCGGCTGCTGAAAAAATCAGCAGCCAACAAAAAACCCGGATTAATTGGACGATAATTGTCGATAGTGCTGAGGATTTCCTGCCATTTCTCTGTAATAATTCCCTGCAACCATTGACTAAGTTTGGTGGGGATTAACTCTAAACGCTGCTGATAAAGTTTTTCTCGCCATTGTTGATTATTCAACAAAGCTAACCACTGCTGACAACTAATATCTAATCTCGGAGAATAGGGTGAAACTTGACCTAACTTTTTAATTAAATTTTCTGCTGTTGCTGGCGATAACTTTGCTAAAGATTCCAGTTTTCCTTTTTCACTCTCTCCCTCTAAACAACTCTGCCAAAGAATATCTAAATCATCAATAATTTGCTCACTTTCCAAATAATATTGATGGTAAATTGGATCGTATTCTGCGAGATTTTTAACATCTTTTCTGGATATAAAACCCCAGATATTGAGGAATTTTTCTGCTAAATCTACCTGCACCCCTAGATAAAAATCCGCCGCTAAATCGGGAATATCAACCCATTCTTGCTCTATTGTCAATCCCTCAATGTCAATAGTTTGACTGGGAATAGTAGTAACTTTTTTGTCTTGAATTTGCCAGGTAAACCCGTTAATAAACTCCCAAAGATACTGATGGTTTTTAGGTGTTGTTTGAAGGGAAAAATCAAGATTATCTTTCAGCCAATTGCTTAAGCATATTTGGACTAAGTAATTAATCAAAGCCTGATTTTTGGCGGTTTGATTCGAGTATTGACCGAGAATCGATCGAGCTTGCTTGATCTCTGTTTCCGAAAAAGTTAGCCAAAGGGATTTCGGGTTAATTTGTTGCAAAATATCGAGGTTGACTTTCATGGTATCTCCTAACAGATTAGATTTGAGTTAAGTAGGACTGACAAAAATATTCCAGATAAGCATCGATCTCTTGTTTTTGCCGAGATTGTAATTTAATCTCATTTAACAAACTAGGACAATCTTTGCCTTCCCTTGCACAGAGTAGCTGATAAAATTTTTTACATAATTGGGTTATTTCTCGACTAATAGTAGATGAGTGAAATCCCAATCGATTAGCAATCTGTGCTTGCGTCATCTTTTGATGATAGTAACAATAGACAATCTGTTTAACTTCCTCCTCTTGAGTGATCAGTAACTTCTTAATATCTTCCTGGATTTCTTGCTGTTGTAGTAAGTCTTGACTTTGCTTCTTGCTGGAGAGATTGTCCCAAAAGTAATTGCTATTATCGTCATAATTATTAGGCTCAAATTTAGAGTAAGGAGGATCGATATGATTACGCATTATCTCTCCTATTTGATTGAGTTTTGCTTGCACTTCCTCCACGGTGAGAATAACTTGCGGTTGTAACTGCTGTAGGCGATCGATTACTTGTTGCCAATCCTCCTCTTGCCACTTATCCAATGATCTAAGAGAAGCTTTTTTAACCTCTCGAAAACAGTTAAATATTAGCAGGTAATTCTCGGTAAAGATACCCGATGTTCGTAAAATTTTTTGAATTTTATTCGCACTAAAAAGACTGACGATACCGAGATTAGTCCTACCAATCGTTTTATACTCTCCTCGCAGGAAATTATAGAGAGTATTTCTCAATTTTTTATCTGTCCATTTTTCTAAGATTAAGCGAAAAAATCCCGGGTTGGTCTTGTTATCCTGAAAATTACCGTAAAAATTGCTAGGATTATTGATAATTGCCGTGGCAAGCAAATTCAGCAAATAGTAGAATAGGGTTTCATAATCAGCATCGATCCGATGGCCAACATTTTGATAGACCCTTTGAGTTACTATAGAGGAGCGATATTGTAAAAAAACCATCCAATGAGACTTGACTAATTGGTTATTAGGCTCATTCTGTAACCATTGCCATAGATCAAAATACACCGCTTCATCATTGGCCACGCTTCCAGCGATCGCATTGATCGATTTTCTTAATTGTGGCACTTCGCACCAGAAAACTCGATCGCCTTCAATGGCTTTAATAGTAGTATAAAAGTACCTAACGCTCATTTCTATCACCGGCTACAGGTATCTGATATCTGATTAGGTAAAAACCGAGGATTTTCTGCAAGAGTAGCCAATAAATTGAGCGATTCCCTTGCCAAGCGCACCTCTTTCTCTGACAATAGATGAGGGACTGATGAGAAATTATCAGTTATGCTGAGACAGCCTTAGCAAACCAGTAAAAGACTCATAAATTAACTCTGAGCTGCCACAAATTGCTGTCATATCAACTTCTAGGACAAAAATAGGAATGCGAGTAACTTTTACCGAAAATCAGGGTTTTAGAAAGGAATTGAATAAACGGGTTGATGCTTATTTTACCGAAAACGGCATCCCCACCAGAGATAATTTTGCCATGTACCTGAAGACGATCACGATTTTAACCTGGGTAATTGCCGCTTGGCTATTTGTGCTTTTTGGTCCGGATATCTGGTGGCTAAAAATTATTGGTTGCATGGTTTTAGGAGCAGGATTAGCAGGGATTGGTTTTAGCATTGGTCATGATGCTAACCATGGCGGCTATTCTAGTAAAAAATGGGTTAATTCTCTCCTTGGCATGAGCTACGATTATATCATCGGTACTTCCGGTTATCTCTGGCGTTTTCGTCATAATTATCTCCATCATACCTACACCAATGTTTTAGGATACGATGTGGAAATTCACGGCGATGGTGTCGTGCGAATGACTCCCCATGCCGAGCATAAATGGTATCATCGTTATCAACATTTATTTATCCCGATTCTCTACGCTATAATTCCTATATATTGGTCATTCTCCGATGTGCGATCTATCCTCTTTTGTAATCGTTTTGGCGAGATTAAAATTCCCAATCCTAAACCGATCGATCTATTCGTTTTATTGAGCGGAAAATTTGTTTATCTCTTCTGGTTTATTGGCATTCCTCTCTTAGTTGGTTATAGTCCCCTAGAAATAGCGATCGGTTTTCTCATTGTTTTTATGACCTATGGAGTGCTTGCCTGTCATGTATTTATGTTAGCTCACGTTTTGGAACCCGCCGAATTTATTCAACCCTCGGCAGCTAACCAAATCGAAGACGAATGGGCAATATTTCAAGTGCGAACTTCCGTAGATTTTGCACCTAAAAATGTCTTTTTAAATTGGTATTTAGGGGGATTAAATTATCAAGTTGTTCACCATCTTTTCCCGCAAATTTGCCATATTCACTACCCTAAAATTGCCCCAATTTTAGCGGAAGTTTGCCAAGAATTTGGCGTTAATTATGCCGTTTATCCCACCTTCTGGGGTGCTTTAGCTTATAATTATCGTTGGCTCAGACAATTAGGCAATAAACAAAGTAATTTTGATCTCAAATTAGCCAGCTAAAATCAGTTATCAGTTATCAGTTATCAGATGTAAGTTATCAGATGTAAGTTATCAGATGTAAGTTATCAGATGTAAGTTATCAGATGTAAGTTTTAAGTTAATTAGTTAGTTAGTTATCTTTATCTTTATACCTGCTCACTGTTTACTGCTCACTGTTTACTGCTCACTGTTTACTGAAAAATGAACCTACCCAACTCGATTACCCTATCGCGACTCTTGGGACTGCCATTAATTTTATACTGGTTGCACCAAGGCACAGAAATCGATCGCTGGTTAAGTTTAATTATCTTTCTGATTGCTGCTAGTACCGATTGGCTCGATGGTTATCTAGCGCGAAAATTCAATCAAATCACCGAATTAGGTAAATTTCTCGATCCTTTGGTCGATAAATTGCTGGTTCTCGCTCCCCTCTTAGCTCTGATTGAAATGGATTTAATTGCTGCTTGGGGAGTGTTTTTGATTCTTGCTCGCGAATTAGCGATCGCTGGTTGGCGGATTAATCCGAATTTAACGGGAAATAGCGACATAAAAGGGGCTAATTGGTGGGGAAAAAGCAAAACAGTCAGCCAAATTGTCGCTATCGCTCTCTTAATTGCTCCCTTGCCTTCAGAATATAATTTAATTGCTCAGGTGGCTTTTTGGCTATCGGTGACATTAACTTTAATTTCTGGCGTGATTTACGTCACACCCAGCCGAAAATTAACCCAAAATTGATAAAAACTTGACCATTAACAACAATTCAGAAAACAAGCCCAGAAAAAAAGGTTGCATTTTTTTCTTGGTATATAATAATTGGGGAGAAGATTGTCAAAATCCTCAAGTACAAACATATCATTCAAAGAAAAAACTATGGCCGACACTATTACCATATCTTTTAACAACGCCACCATGGGCGTTAGTTTCACAGTTGGTCAATTTACAACAGTTGCCCAGTTCTTGGACGCCAATCCTAATGCCCCTATTTCTCTGCCGACAACAGCCACTGGTACATATAATCTCACTTCCATTGGCGTTTTCGGTGACGGCAATACGGTTTGGAGATTATTCAACGGAACGACTGGTGCTGTTAGCTCAACCCTTTCCGGGTACAAGACAGCCTTTTCTGAGAACTTTTCCCTAGCAGCAGCTACCAATACCTTTGTTAGATCTACGGTTGGCGGCACTCATATACTAAAAATCAACCCCAACGGTCCTTCGTACACGAAAGCAGCAGGTACGACACCAATAAATATCGACCCTATGCCCATGGATGGTGAAACTACGATCTCACCACTCTCCAACATGGCTCCCTATTTCATTACAGGTAGTGCGTTCAACGATACCCTAAATGGTGGACCTGATAACGACACCCTAAATGGTGGCGATGGAAACGATAGCCTAAATGGTAACAATGGAAACGATAGCCTAATCGGTGGCAATGGAAACGATACCCTAAATGGTCTATCGGGAAGCGATACCCTAATCGGTGGCAATGGAAACGATACCCTAAACGGTGGTGCGGGAACCGATACCCTAATCGGTGGTGATGGAAACGATAGCCTAATCGGTGGTGTGGGAACCGATACCCTAACCGGCGGCGCTGGTGCTGACCGTTTTGCTTACACTGCTACCAATCAGGGCGTTGACACCATCACCGATTTTACCATCGCTGACGGTGATCTTCTGGCATTTACAAGCGCTCAATTCGGTGGATTGCCTCTCGGTACTTTGGCTTCTAACCAATTAGCAGCAGTCGAAAATAACATTGCCAGATTTATCTACAATCCTGGTACTGGCCTTTTACAGTATGACTCAAACCTTGCCGCTACTGGTAGTCTGCTCGGAATCGCAACCCTTACTGGTACGCCAGCGCCAGCTATCACCAATAATCAGATTGTCATTGTCTAATCTATCCCTGTCCCTCCCCTGCGCTGGGTTGGGCAGTGGTGGGTTTTTGGGGTAAAATCAAGCCACCAGAAATAGTCTCTGCGGGTGTGTTAGCTAGGGCTAGGACACCCTTATTACTTTAAAGCAGTTATCTTAATAGTGAGGTACAAAGTCTCTGGTTTTAGGGAACTCTGGAATAGGCAACGGGAACAGTAGCTTAGTCCTATTGGGATTAGTTTGGTGTAGTGATTAACTGACGGTGATAATCGCCCCATAACTTGGCTGCCTGTTGACTGCTGCCCGCAGTGGGAGAATTATTATCATTACCTAACCAAATGCCCGTCACCCAGTCGCGAGGGGGAAGATAACCGATAAACCAAAGGTCCACATAATTATTCGTAGTTCCCGTTTTACCCGCTTCTCCCATGCCAATACTGGCAGCGCCTCCTGTACCATTAGTTATCACCCCCCGCAATAGGCTATTCATCGTCTCGGCGGTTTTAGGGGAGATTACCTGCTGATTTCTATCGCTATCTTCGCCATAGTCATAAATAACCCGACAAGTACTCAAATCCTCCACATTTTTACAGTCGGAAGCGTCGAGAATGCGTTTAATGGCGTGGGGACGATTCCAGCGCCCGCCATGGTCAAAAACTGCATAAGCGCCAGTCATTTCCAAGACATTTACCTCGCTTTGCCCTAAAATTAGCCCTGGTACAGGATTTAAAGGTGATTTGACCCCCAAACGTTCCGCCACATTGACCACATTACTTAATCCTGCCTCGCGAGCAATGCGAAGGGCGACACTATTTTCCGATCGCGCTAAACCTTGAAACATATTGACCCCCCCGCTACTACGTTCACAGGGAGAATAGGCTTGTCCTTGCCAAGAGAGTCCAGCGCAGGTATAGGTTTTATAGGGCGATATTCCCTTTTCCAAGGCGGCAGCATAAGCAAATACCTTAAAAGTGGAACCTGGTTGACGTTTAGCTTGGATAGCGCGGTTAAATTGACTTTTTTGATAATCAACTCCCCCGACTAAAGCGAGAATTTCCCCAGTTTGACTGTTTAAGGTAACTAAAGCTCCTTGGGAGTAACGATAGCGGGGTCCTTGGTTTAAGACATTATTTTTTAAGCTTTTTTCTGCGATCGCTTGCATTCGGCGGTCTAAACTGGTTTCAACGATAAAATTGCCCTCTTTAGCCACTTCTTCCCCTAAAAGCTCCTGTAATTCCTCGAAAACGTAACTATAAAAATATGGTGCAATCGTACTAGATAGGGATTTTTTGGCTTGGGGACTGATTTCAATGCGGGATCTGCGGGCGCTGGCCGCCGCTTCTGGGGAAATCATCCTTAATTCGGCCATGCGATCGATGACAAGATTGCGATTTTTTACAGAAGTGTCGTAATCTTGAATGGGATTAAATCGATTCGGGGCGGGTAACATAGCCACAAGAGTAGCAGCCTCGGAGATATCTAAATCTCTAGCGGATTTATCGAAATAAAAGCGGGCCGCATCTTCAAAACCGTAACCGGCCAGACCGAGATAAACTCGATTGAGATAGGTTTTGAGAATTGTATCCTTACTATAGACCGCTTCTAATTGTAAAGCGACCACAGCCTCCCGGAGTTTGCGATCGGCAGTATTTTGGCGACCGACTTCGGGGAATAAACTACGCGCTAACTGTTGAGTCAGGGTACTGGCCCCTTGACGGCCCCGACCTTGCCAATTAATCTTAATTGCCCGGACAATCCCCAAAGGATCAACGCCAAAATGCCAGTAAAAACGACTATCTTCGGAAGCGACAACCGCCTTGGTCAAATAGGGAGAAAAATCGCCCAGATTATCTAATTCTCGGTGAGTTTCCTGTCCCATGGGATTGAGGGAAGTTTGACCATCCCTAGGGTAAACCACCACCGGACCGCTCACCCCAGAAGGGAGTGGATAAACATTCACTCTGCGACTTTCCCAGATAACCGCTAAAACTAATAAACCGAAAATACCACCCGCACCATAGAAACCATAGCGCAAAAGTCGCGCCCACAGGGGAGGGGGACAGTAATAGGATATGGTGACACAATTGGCTAAGTCTGGGGGGGCCAGGGTAAAGGTATCACCATGACGCAGGGAAACGCTTTTGAGACGACGTTTACCCATATAAACCCCGTTAGTGGAGTTTTCATCTGTGAGCAGGAAATGATGGGGATTTTTTGGGTCACGCTGGAGGGAACAATGAATCTGACTCACCACGGTGTTACGGATAGTAATATCACAGGAACTGGAATTACGACCCAACAAATAGCGATCGCCGATAAGGGTATATTTGCTTTCCCCGCTGCCATTCTCGTTTTTCAGGCGTAATTCGGGAACCCTCGCCCCTTTTTTGAGATTTACGGACTGAAAATTCACCTTTCCTTGCAATTTCTGCACGGCAACGGTGACAAGTTGACTAATTTGGGTTTTCGGCGACTGGTTAGACATAGTTTTTATCAGGGGATGGGGGATGGGGGATGGGGGATGGGGGATGGGGAATGGGGAATGGGGGATGGTGAAATGGGGAATTTCAACTAAAACCCTAACATCCTAAAACCCTAAAACCCCAACACCTTAACACCCTAAAACCCCAATTCCCAATTCATACCCAATATCCCTAAATTGACATTTTAGCCTCTAAAGCTTTGAGGTATTCCGTATTGACTCCCGACTCGCGAATCAGGGCAATTTTACCGGTACGGGCCACCTCGCGAACGCCAAATTTATTCAGCATCTGCATAATCGCCACCATTTTACCCGGATCCCCCACCACTTCGATGGTCAGGGTTTCCTCGGAAATATCCACAATCCGCGCTCGGAATACCTGCGCTAATTCGATCACTTCGGCCCGGCGCTCGGCGGTAGCATTAACTTTAATCAGCATTAATTCCCTTTCCACACAAGGGGTTTGGGTGATATCCTGCACCTTGAGGACGTTAATTAATTTGTAAAGTTGTTTGGTTAACTGTTCGATGCTGTCCTCGTCTCCCGGTACTACCATCGTAATCCGAGAAACTCCCATCTGTTCGGCCGGACCCACGGCCAGACTTTCAATATTAAAGCCGCGACGGGCGAATAATCCAGCAATACGGGTTAAAACTCCCGCTTCATCTTCAACTAATACGGATAATGTGTGTTTCATGGCGCTCTGTCTACACAACCTAGATTTAACCATTTTGACACTCCCCGCTCTAAAGAGACGGGGATTCTTGGTTCACAGAGATTACTTGCTTAGACAGAATTGCTTCTGTCAAAGTTAAATCCACTCTTCTTCATCCGCTTTGTTTACCTCCCGATCTTCGTTTTGATCTTGGGCAGGGGGCGTAATAATCCGATAATTGACATCGTAAACTTGATCGGCCTTTTCCCCGCGAGTCTGTTTGGCTGTGCGGTAACTATAGGAATAAACCGAGTCAGTTTGAGAACTGTCCTGTGAAGGCTTGACAAAATTCGTTTTTTCCCCATCAGCAACCCTAGGCGGGAATTCTTCCCGATCCTGAATGGTAGTCGGTTTTTCGGGGGGTGCATCAAAATTCCAATCATCACCGCTATCTCTTTCCCAATCGTTACCCGGTGGAGACGCAGCAGAATCTTGAATATAGGTAGGTCGGGGAGATGGGGGTGAGACTTTAGGATTATTGGCTATAGGAGGGGAGGCTTTTGGGGCAGCCAAAGGACGACCAAAACTATAGAGAAATTGCAGGGTTAAACCACTGATAATTCCCGCTAGGGTGAAAAGTAACACCCAGACAGCTAGGGGCAGTTTTACCGTCATAATACCGCCAAAAAAGACCAAAGTGATCACCCCCAGATTCTGCCAGATCAGTAATCCGCCCACAGCGATCGCAAATAAGACCATAATCCAGCCCATTTTTACCTCCCTTGATTCAGTGATCAGTGATCAGTAAACAGTGATCAGTAAACAGTAAACAGGTACAAAGATAAAGATAACTAACTAACTAATTAACTTAAAACTTACATCTGATAACTGATAACTTACCCACTGATAACTGATAACTGATAACTGTTAATGTCCTTGCCAGCGATTAATGGCCACACAATCGATATCTAACTGATCGAGAGTACGAGCGATAACAAAATCGACCAAATCCTCGATCGATTGGGGATGGTGATACCATGCCGGTATTGCCGGCACAATTCTAACGCCCGCCTCGGCTAAAGTGGTTAAATTACGCAGATGAATTAAACTAAAGGGGGTTTCTCGCGGCACTACCACCAATTTTCTGCCCTCCTTAATCTGTACATCGGCCGCCCTTTCTAGCAAATCGGAACTTAATCCCCCCGCTAATTTGGCCACTGTACTCATGCTACAGGGAATAATTACCATACCAAGGGTGCGATAGGAACCACTGGCGATCGTTGCCCCCACATCACCCCAACGATGACAGCGTAATTTTCCCCCTTCCATCACCCCGCATTGGCTGCGCCAAAATTGTTCTTGCAGATCCGGTTCTGGAGGCATCCGCACATTATCTTCCGCTTGCCAGACAGTGTAAGCTGATTTGGAGGCCACTAAATCGATCGTGTAGTCGGCTAAAAGTAGATATTTGAGAGTACGGACGGCATAAATCAGCCCTGATGCCCCCGTAACGCCCAAAATTAGCGGTTTAGATAATTCCTTCAAGCTCTAATTCCTCGATCAATTGTAATCCTCTCGGGTCGCCCACTTTTAATAAAGCACCCCTAGCATCTTCCTTGACACCTAAATCTTCATCTTCCACCAAGGCCTCGATCAAAGCATCGATCGCCGTGGCATAAATAACATTTAAGGGCAATTCTCGGCATAATTGACCGATCGACCAAGCGCAATTACTCCGCACCGCCGCGATTAAATCTCGGCGCAATCCTTCAATTAAAGGCGGCAAGACGGTGATGATATCTTCATAATTGACCTTGGCAATCTGGGCCAAACTACTGGCAGCCCATAATCGCACCGCCGAAATATCGGTTTTGAGAGCATGAACCAAAGGCTCGATCGCTCTGCGATCGCCACAGTTGCCCAGGGCCCAAACTACCCCTTTTCTGACGTAACCATTCCAATCTCTGGCCAGTAGATCGATTAAAGGCTCCACGGCGCTAAGACTGGGATTTCTGCCCAAAGCGTAGGCGACACTGACACGCACTAGGGGACAGACATCGCTTAACATCTCTAGTAAGGGGGCGATCGCTCTTTCGTCACGCAATTCACAAAAGGCGCGAGCGGCGATCATTCTCTCGCTCACATGAGCAGAAGTAAGCAATGAGAGCATTTCCTCTGGATCGGGGGGGATTTCCGCTGCTATGTCCGGATCGCTCCCATCGAGAGGATTATTTAAGGAGTTGTTAGAGTCTAGGATTTCATTGTCGTACATACTTGTTAGATTATCTTAATCCGTGACCGCTTACGTCAAGCCAAAAATCAAAAAGTAGTTGCGGGTTGGGGAGACTTTTCAGTGATCAGTAATCAGCCATCAGTAATCAGTGAACTGAAGGCAAGAGGCAACAGGCAACAGGCAAAAGAAAGAATCTGGCAATTCTCCTACCTAAAAAGAAGGTTAGAAACTAAGTACATCAAAGCTTTCAGCTTACCAAATTAGGTTACACTTCATCTTGACGAGAAAGGCTACATTTACAGAACCTAGCAGAATAGGAAGTAAATACAGGGCAAATTTTATTGTTTTTCTGATGCCAAGACGCGGATTTGAACCGCGGACACGAGGATTTTCAGTCCTCTGCTCTACCAACTGAGCTATCTCGGCTTTTTTCAGTCCTTTCTCAATATAGCACCCTCTCTAAATAATTGCAAGGTTTTTTTTTAAAAGTTTTCTGCTCGACTAGATTGGCAAGGTGAGGGTAAAAGTGGTGACAGCGTTGGCGCTGGTGACATCAATGGTGGCATTCAGGGGTTTAATCAGTTTGCAGACCAAAGCTAAACCTAAACCGGTACCACTGTAGCGCCAGGGATCGTGGTTAGGAATGCGATAAAAAGGGGCAAATATTCTTGATAATTCCTCTGGGGCGATTTCTACACCCCCATTGCTCACACTAATTAATATTTGCTCGCCCGCACGCCTGACATTTACCCTAATTATTCCTCGTTCTGGGGTATATTTAGAAGCATTGGTCAGTAATTCCGCTATGATGCGCTCGATAGCGCACAGACTGGTGTTAATCTCCGGTATATCCCCATCTATATCTAAAATTAACTGCTGTTGTCGCTCGCGGGTGAGATGACGAAAAGGTTCCACTAATAAGGGTAGCCACGAAAGTAAGTCGATTGCTTCGATCGCCGGGGGTTCGGTTTCGGCATCCAGATAGGTTAAAGTCAAGAGATCATTAACTAACTTACTCTGACGTTGAGATTCAATGTTAAGAATTTGCAACAGTTGACCGATCGAATCCTGTGGATCAATCTCGATCCCTTGATATTCTAGGAGACTTTCCAGGGTTTCCACCGCTAGACGAATGCTGGTAATCGGGGTTCGCAGTTCATGGGAAAGGGTTTTCAGGAATTCGCTTTTTAATCTTTCCAGTTTTTCTAATTCCCGCACTTGTGCTTGGGAAGATTCGTAAAGTCGCGCCTGTCGAATAGCGATCGCACATTCGGCGGCAATATGTTGAATCAAATTAGTTTCTAAGGAGTTAAAAATCTGATTAGCTGGTCGAATTAGCCAAAGATTGCCCAAAAAACCCTGATCGTCAAAGATAGGACAAGCACAACGGTTAACACGACCAATTTGCGGATTGCCAAGGGGAAGACGATCAACAAATTGTAAAATTTGTTTGTGCAGCAGCGGTTGATAGATTTCGGGAAAATCGCTAATTTGACGGGTAATTCCCTGACAGATAAGCTTTTGAGTGGTATATTCGTGGACAATAGTGGCTTTGCTGCGACTGGGATCGTAAAGCTCAATTTGGGCGCGTTCTACGGGTAAAACCTGGACTAATTCCCTAGTGGTGGTTTGCAGAATATGATTTTCATCGAGACTATCGCGAATTTTTTCGGTAATCCGTCCGATTAATGCTTCATACTTCAAACTCATCTGCAATTCGGCGGTTCTTTGCTGAACCTCCGATTCTAGGGCAGTATTCAAGCATTTTACCCGTTGGTGCAGTTCTGCTTGTTGAATGGCAATTCCCACTTGAATGGCTAATTGTTTGAGCAGATCGATTTCTTGGGATTGCCAAGAGCGAGTTTTTTGGCAATTTTGGGCAATTAGTAACCCCCAGAGTTGGTTATCGCAGATAATTGGCACCACCAAGTTAGCCTGTACTTGCAAAGAGGTTAGTAGGCTGCGATAACAGGGATCAAGTCCCGAATTATGGACATTTTCAATAACTTGAATTCTCCCGCGACGATAATTTTCCAGACGTTCTGGGGATAAATTAAAACAGGGATCCTGTATCCTGTTTCCTAAGACAGAATTAATCCTCGGGGTATGGGATTCCACCACAATCATGCCACTATGATCGGGGAATAAACGATAAATTAACACTCGATCGCAGTTGAGAAATTGTCGCACTTCTTTAACGGTTCTTTGCAGAATGCGATCAAGATCCAACGATTGCCGGATTCTTTCCTGCATTACCCCCAGCAGTTGTTCTCGTTCTGCTTGCAATCTTAAAGCTTCTTCGGCCTGTTTGCGTTCGGTGATATTGGTGCTGGTTCCCACTAAACGATAGATGCGCGCATTGTTATCCCGTAGGGGTGTTAAAGTTGTTAGCCACCAGTAGGGTATATTTTGAAAAGGTAAATACTGTTCGTAGGAAATAGTTGTTCCGTAACGTACACAATCACTATAGTGTTGCCGCACACTACGCGCATCATCGGGGGGAAGGATTTGTTCGGGAGTTTTGCCTTTAATATCTGATGAGCGCAGTCCTGTCCAGCGTTCATGAACGGGGTTTGCTCCCACATAGCGAAAATCTCTATTTTCCAGCACGTCCACTACAAAAATCGACGCTTGCACGGAATTAAATATACTACGCAGAAACTGCTCGGAATCCTCCTCTTGTAGCTGTCCATCTAACTCGGTCTCGATTGCTGATGGCTGCTTTTCCATAAGAGCCTCCCATGGTGCTAATTGGTGGATTTCGATCGATAATCACAAAATCGTTGGCTACTCCTAGAGCGATTTAACAATTTCTTAAGATTCTCGCACGAATTTTCCTATCCGCTGCCGATTCTGATATATTTCTTTGCAAAAACGAGAAAGCAACCCCAATATACTGAGATCGCTTATCAGTTATCAGTGATCAGGTTTAAGTTTTAAGTTAAGTAGCTAGACACAATTAATTACACATATTGTGTGAGTGCCTATCCTCACCAAGAAGTTAATTTTGTCCTATTACTTATCAGAGTTCAATTACAGCGTTTCTCATCAAGATGAAGCATGACCTAATTTGGTATCGACGACCGGCTCTCCAAAAGGAGAACTTCCTACCTCACCATTTAAGATAACTGCTGTAATTAGTTAACTATATATGTTATTTTCAGTAATCACTGTTCACTGATTACTGATTACTGATCACTGAATTTAGGCTTCTTGGTTGACAAAAGGTAATAAAGCCATTAAACGGGCCCGTTTCACCGCTTCAGTTAAATCTCGCTGTTGTTTAGAAGTTAAACCGGTGATACGTCTAGGCAGAATTTTGCCGCGCTCGGTGATGAATTTGCGGAGGAGTTCGGTGTCTTTGTAGTCAATCGGTTGACTGGGGGAGATGGGAGAGAGACGTTTACGATAGTAGCTCATAGATTTGTAAAGATTACTTGACTTTTTAACTAAAGTGTGCTTACTTAATTTCCTTGTGGACGGTGTGCTTATTGCAGTGGGGACAGTATTTCTTGATTTCCAGTCTGCCGGTGGTATTGCGACGGTTTTTGCTGGTGGTGTAGCGAGAAACGCCGGGGGTACGCTTATCGGGATTACTGCGGCATTCCGTGCATTCTACAGTGATGATCAGGCGAACGCCTTTTTTACTAGCCATAACAACAGGGGATCGGGTAAATTTACACGCAATCGATCATTATGACATATCTAGGGCTTTTTAGGCAAGAGCGGCCGGGACACCTGCGAGGAATTGTCGGCTAAAAAGTTTGGCTTGGGATGAAATCCAGCACAAAAAAGCTAGAATAATCACAGCAGTTGGCGAGGATGAGGAAAAATGACGGTAAGATTGGGTAAACCGATTTTAGTGACGGGGATAGGCATTACCATCGCTTTCACCCTGGGGGAAACTCTCAATAGCAGACTGAGCGAAATCGGTTCCTGGGGTATTTTAGGTGCGTTTGTACTTGGTGCCGGTATCTGGTTTTGGCAAAAACCCAACTCGAAAATCGATTTTTCCCTTCCCACTCCCCTGAGTCTAGAAAAGGTTAAACAAGCGATTAGCAAGGCCGAGCAGATAATTAATTATCTGGCCAAAGAAGACCCCAATCAAGACTTAACCCCACTCAAAACCACTTTAACCCAATTAAACCAAGAATTTAGTCGCCAAGACCTGAAAATTGCCATTACTGGTGCTAGAAAAACTGGTAAAACTGCCTTAAAAAAACTACTAGAAAGCGGCAACTTTGGAGAATCTATCGCTTTTCTGGAAACGGAACCCCTTCTGACTCTCGACTCTACCGCTAACCAGAAAAAGTCCCTAGCAGCCGACTTAGTTTTGTATCTTATCAACGGGGATTTAACCGATTCCGAATGGCAAATCCTCCAGCAATTCGATCGAATGCACCAGCGTGTTATCCTGTTACTCAATAAACAGGATCGTTTACCCGTCGAAACCAGAGAAGAAATTCTCCTTTCCCTAAAACAAAGACTGAAAGAAACTATTCCCTCTCATCATATTTTAGCCATAGCCGCTGCCCCTGAACCCCTAAAAGTTCGTCAACATCAAAGCAGTGGAGAAATCAAGGAATGGACGGAAACCCAAACGGTAGTTATCGATCCTTTAGATAATCATCTCCAACAAATTATCGAGCGAGAAAGGTCCGAATTAGTTTTGGGAACTATCTGGAGACAAGCGCTAGAATTAGAAAAGGAAACCAAACAATTACTTAATCAATCCCGACGCAAAAAGGCTTTACCTGTTATCGAACAATACCAATGGATAGCCGCTACTGCCACTTTTGCTAATCCTCTTGCGGCCCTAGATTTAGTTTTAGCGGCAGCCACTAACGCTCAAATGTTAGTGGATTTAGGGGCAATTTATCAACAAAAAATGTCCCTTGAACAAGCAAAAACAGCCATGACTACCCTGGGGAAAATGATGATACAATTGGGCATGGTAGAAGTGACAACTCAGGCATTAGGAACGATTCTCAAGGGAAATGCGATTACTTATATTGCCGGTGGTACAGTGCAAGGAATTGGGGCAGCCTATCTAACTCGTTTAGCTGGTTTAAGTTTAGTTGAATATTTCCAAGAACAGGAAATTAACGAGCAACTGAATAATGATTGGAATTGGACGAGTTTGCAGAATAAAGTTAAACAGGTCTGGGAACAAAATCAACGCCTAGCATTTTTACAGGATTTTGTCAAGCAAACGAGCGCTCGTTGGTCGGCATTTTCTGGTTAAAAACCCTAGTTAAGAACTGGAAAAAGGTAAATGCTGACGCAGCACATCCCAGCGTGAACAATTCCAATAATCGATATGAGAAATAATCAGATTATTGTCATCGAGAGTTAATTGGCTGCGTCCAGAAATAGCGATGCGGGGCCGCCAAGGTAAAGGAGTTGTCCAGTGCAATGTCCAACGGGTATTAATAATATTTCCCTGCTGTTCAATTGCGTGGACATCCATCTTGATAGCTTGGAACCATTGACTCATAAAACCAATCATTTCCCGATAGCGTTTAATCCCCCGAAATTGATTGAGAGGGTCTTGAAAATAAACGTTATCAGCATAAATATCATAGGTTTGATCGAGGGGAAATCTTTGATAATCTTGCTGCAAAATAGCGATAATATCCATAAAGTACCAAATTATTCCCGATAGCTATTGCCTTTTTTCACTGTTGAGGGGTCACTGTTAACTATTAAAAGATCACTCCCGTCAAACTAAAGGGACGGACTTCAGTAATTTTAACCTTAACAAATGTGCCTCGCAATTCCTCAATATTTCCGGTAAAGAAAGTTAAGCGATTGCCTCTAGTTCTTCCCATAACTTGACTAGCATCTTTAGGGTTAACGTCTTCCACTAAAATTTCCTCAATTCTGCCTAAATATCTTTGGGAACGTTCAGCAGCTTTTGTGGCCACTAAATGATTTAATCTTTGTAAGCGATCGCTTTTTACCTGCTCACTTAATTGATTATCCCAAATAGCGGCCGGAGTACCGGGACGGGGAGAATAGGCAGCCGTATTTAATTGATCAAAACCAATCTCATCGACTAATTTTAAAGTATTCTCGAACTGTGCCTCTGTTTCTCCGGGGAATCCGACAATCGCATCGGCACTGATGGCAGCGTCCGGCATTAAATCGCGAATATTAGCAATAATCTGTCGGTATTTTTCCTGAGTATAGCCCCGTTTCATGGCCTTGAGGATATCATTATCCCCCGATTGAAAAGGGATATGAAAATGTTCACAAACTTTAGGTAATTCCTGACAAGCTTTAATCAAACGTTCGGTAAAATAGCGGGGGTGACTGGTGGCAAAACGGAGACGTTCAATGCCGGCCACATCGTGAACGTAGTAGAGTAAATCGGTGAAATTGTGCAGATGTCGGCCGCTTGCCGTCACTCCGGGTAAATCCCGTCCGTAGGCATCGATATTTTGACCTAAAAGGGTGATTTCTTGATAACCCTGTTGTCCTAATTGGTCCATTTCTGCTCGAATTGCCGCAGGAGTGCGAGATTGTTCCACCCCGCGCACCCCCGGAACCACACAATAGGTACAGCGTTCATTGCAACCATAGATGACGTTCACCCAAGCGGTAATATTACTATCCCGGCGCGGTTTGGTGATATCTTCCATGATGTGGATGGGTTCGGTGGCTACCACCTGGGAACCGTCAAAAACTTGTTGTAATAAGTCTCCCAAGCGGTTTGCGTGTTGGGGACCGATAATTAAATCCACTTCGGGAACCCGTCTTAATAATTGTTCCCCTTCCTGTTGGGCCACGCAGCCAGCGACAATTAAAGTAAGATCGGGTTGAGTTTGTTTGCGTTTAGCCTGTCTACCGAGATAGGAATACACCTTCTGTTCGGCATTATCGCGAATTGTACAGGTATTGTAGAGGATTAAATCGGCTTCGTTGGCATCCTCAGACCATTGAAACCCCAAATCTTCTAAAATACCCGCCATGCGTTCGGAGTCAGCTTTATTCATCTGACAACCAAAGGTGGTGATATGGTAACGACGTGGGGACTTATTCATGATGCTGGCTACAGAAACAAGAGTGCAGGTTTCTATTTTAGGCTATTTATCCTCTGACTTGAAAGAGGCAGTCCGCAGTCAGCAGGAGACAGGAGACAGGAGACAGGAGACAGGAGACAGGAGACAGGAGACAGGAGACAGGAGACAGGAGACAGGAGACAGGAGACAGGAGACAGGAGACAGGAGACAGGAGACA
>VYLV01000024.1_pt1 | contig 22139 bp, 16 predicted proteins | sample 5114191 | NCBI WGS metagenome assembly VYLV01 (sample SAMN12291782, study PRJNA351875) | freshwater metagenome | isolation source: freshwater lake | place: USA: Michigan, Little Long Lake | collected 2013-08-08 | reverse complement strand
AACAAGTTATAACTTAGAGATTAATCAACAACTAAAGCTTATGCTTGTAGCTAAGTGAAATCATTGATTAAGAGACCTGTACTTTTCAATAACTTTTTCAGCAAACCCTAAATACCGCTTATATCGTTGAGGTTAAAAGTCATGCTAGACAGGAAGATATTACTCAATTAAAAAGTATTTTGCAGCGGTTTCGCCGCTTTTTTCCTGAACACAAAGATAAAAAACTCTATGGCATATTAGCAGCCGTTGATTTATCCCCGGAATTACGGGAAAAAATTCTGCAAGAAGGGCTTTATGTGGCTCGGATTCATGACCAAGTATTTGAATTAGATATTCCCGATAATTTTCCACCTCAAACCTATTAAATAACCCTGCCCCTAGGAAAAACTTTTTCAGTAAGCTTTATTGTACTTGTCCGCGCAGAGCATAACGATCTTTTTCTAAACCGAAAGCGAAGAGAAAAGAATGGAATATAGTGGGGTTAGAGAGAGTAAAAAAGAGAAAGAGAGCGATAACAGCTAATCCTGACGATAAACTAAACATAGTTTCGTAGGAAATTGCTAAAACCCCCAGAATTGGACCGGCTAAGGCTGTTCCCACATCAAAACCGCCGATACAGATAGAATAGGCCCGGCCACGTTCTTGGGAACCAGAGCGATCGGAGATTAAAGCCAGTAACATAGGGAATAAAATCCCCCCTCCCGTACCTTCGAGGATAGCGGCTAAAATTAAAGCGGAGGAAGATCGGGCAGAAGATAGAACCAACATGGATAAACCATAGCAAAAAACGCTAATAGTGATGAATAAACCCCGTCCATAGCGATCACTGGCTCCTCCCGACAAAATCCGTCCGATTACGCCCGATAGTGCCGCATAACTGTAGAATAGACCGGCACTGAAAGGGATCTGATTTTCGAGGAGAAACAGGGGTAAAAAAGCGACTAAACCGCCGAATAAAGTACCGACCAATAGAAAAACTAAGGTAGGGACTAAAAAAGCCCGCTCTTGACATAATGCCCAAAAACTGCGCTCAATTGTCTGATTTTCTGCCTTCATTTGGGCTAATTTTTTCTTGAAGTCCGGTTCTTGAATGGAGAAACCCAAGAGAAAGGCGATCGCTCCTGAAGTGGCGGAAACTAGAAATAAACCGTCATAACCGATCGATTCGTAGAGATAACTGCCTAAAGCTGGACCAATTCCCATGCCTATGGGTGCAGTTAAGCTCATATAACCAATTATCTCTCCCCGTTGACGAACCGGCGAAAAATCCACCACTAGGGTACTGTAACCGGTGGTAAAAGCGGCGATACTGAGACCATGGTAGGCGCGAACGACGAATAAAGAGGAAAGATCGCGAAAAAATAGATAACCGAGGGGTGCGGTAGCGGCGACAATAGTTCCAAATAAAACCACTAATTTGCGACTGCGGCGATCGACTAGATTGCCTAACCAACTGCGCGATACAATTAAACCGATGGCAAAGGCCCCCATGACAAAACCTATATCTTGTTTGCTACCGCCTAGGGATTTAATATAGGTGGGGAGAGTGGGGACAAGAGTGGTGATACTTGTCCAGAAAAACAGCGCCGTGACGAAGAGGAAGAGTAGTTGACGACGAGTCTCGGCAGTAACCGATCGAAAAGTTTTGAAAGCGTTCACAACAGCGACCGTCACAGGCAACAAAAAGACCCGGAGATCACGCCAGTCACAAGCATCCCGTATTGCTGCTACCTTCCGGTCCTGACAAGGTTAAGGCGTTGCGATCGCATGAGTCCGAGTCTTTTTTATCATAACATCTTTTTCGGGGATACGGGCATTTTTTTCCGGAGAATCTCCTCTCAATCTAGACTGTGAACGGAAATTTCCTCAACGAGGGGGTTTTTGCAATTGTTGTTGTAGAGAAGTTTCCGGTTCGATCGCCAATCCGCTAAACTGTCGGACTAAGAGTGAAGGACTCTCCCTAGAATCGGCAGCGAGGAAAAATAACCAACGGCTGCCGGGGGTGAGTTGTTCGATGGAATTGAAGTTACTTGTCAACCAAATTACAGGTAAATTAGGCAGATTAGCATTTTTTTGACTAGCTTTTGCCTCTATACCGGCTAAAGTTTCTAAAATGCTCCTCTCCCCCTGAATTAAACCCGTTTCACCCGTCCAGAGTTTCACATTTAATTGCCGACGATGGGCATAAAAATAGAGGGAAGCAGCGGCAATAATCGCCCGTTCAAAACTGTCTTCTTGCCAATCACAGAGGGTATCGAGACAGATAATCACTTCCTGTCCTCCCGTTAACACTTCTAATTCCCGAATTTGAAATTCTCCCAAACGGGCGCTAGTTTTCCAGTGAATTAAACGGGTAGAATCACCGTAGCGATATTGTCTCAGGTTACGGGTAAGTCCTTGATTAGCCCTTTGATAATAGCGATTATTTTCTAATTTTTGTTCCATCTCTTGACCGAGGGAATCGATCAGGGGACATTGTTGTAAGGGTAAAATTTGGGGATAAACTAAAGCTTTAGCCGCTGCTTGATGACAACGACGACACCAAAATAAACCGAGAGGGGCTGCTGTTCTTAATTGTACTTCTTGCCATTGATAAACACCCCGTTTGCTGGTGGGTAAATAATAAGTCCAACGATGGCAACTTTTGGAGGCAATCGCTTCTATTGGGGTTATTTTTGGCTGATCGAGAACTATAGGCAGGATATCTGTCACTTCTAACAGATTTATCGGCTGATTGCTCGTATTTTCTATTTCTAGGCTAATACTAAGATCGTCTCCCGCACTCACGGGTACAATGGCAAGACGACGCACTTTCAGGGGAAGAAGGGAACGACGGGGTAAAATTATCGATAAAATTAAAACAGCGCTCGTCGTGCCACAGATAGCATACAACCATCCCGCCATGGTATTGGTCGCAGCTCCGAAAAAACAGAGGGTAATGCCAATGATTACCCCACCACCGTAAGCGGGTAAAATACCGCGTTCTTCTAACCAAGTTTTCATAGAGTTTAGTGGTTTTGTCGTCTTTGCTAGAAAGCTAAAAATCAGGCCCACATCTCTATAATTCCCCCAAAAGCCCTCTGATCAGCGAAGGGAGTCCTATCCCTTGCCACTATTGTTATTTTTCTTAACAAAACTTAACAATTGATGGCAAAATTTTGCTTGCTTTTGTCGGCAGATTTTGGGATAATATTTTTAAAAGAGTTTATTCATAATGGTAATCTAAGCATTAAAATTTTAACACAACCATCCCATTATAAGACAATTATAACCCAAGCCGCCGCCAAAGTCAAGCGCTCACTCCTAATTATTTGTCGCCTGAAACTTCTAATTCCGTGGTCGGTGGGGGGTTGGGGATATTAGTTAAAATAACAAAGGTTGAAAACCGTGTTTGCGGGAAGCTGCGCCGATTTGTTCCATTTTAGGGACGGTAATTTGATTGCGTCCCCAGGAAAAATTAGTTTGCCAACCCTCCAACTCTAATAAAATCGCCTCAGCAAAACAGGCAAACATTTGACGAGAGGGAATATCCATATTGACAATTTTCATAATTTTCCAGTCAATATCGAGGGAATGCTCGACAATGCCGCCCTTAATCACCGAAATATCGGGGGCATTTAATACCATGCCTAAATTTTTCGGATAACCACCATCAATAATAATGCAGGGGCGCTTGAGTTTATCTAGATCAATTTCCACCCCTTTAGGCATACTAGCCACCCAAACGATGATATCAGCCAGGGGTAAAGCCTCCTCTAGGGGGAGAATTTTACCGCGTGCTAACTCCTCTTGGAGAGATTGTAAACGCTCTTGATTGCGTGCCACATAAATTAGTTCTTTTGTATTGGTTTTTTCATTTAACCAACGACAAACGGCGCTGCCGATATCTCCGGTTGCCCCGCAAACCACAACGGTAGATTGAGCTAAATCGATGCCCATTTTTTCAGCGAGGGTTTCCACCTGAGTGCAGATGACGTAAGCGGTGTGGGTATTACCGGTGGTAAAACGGCCAAAATCTAGCTCGATATTCCGCACCTGTCGATTATCTTTGAGATTAAATTCCTCGAAAATAATTGAAGAAAAACCACCGAGTGCGGTGATGTTGATATCACTTTTTTGAGCGAGTGCCATGGCATTTAGCACCTTACGAATAGCAGACTTTACCCAACGATTCGACAACATCTCCGGTAAAAAACAGGATTCGATATATTTGCCTCTGATGGTTTGCCCCGTGATGCTGGTGACATGAAAATCATCGACAATTTGCGGGGGGGCAGCACACCAAAAATCTAATCCCTGGTTAGCATATTCAGGATAACCTAGATCGTCGGCGACCGATTGGGCGTGTTCTAAACTGGTAAGATGACCTATAAGACCAAACATTGATTGTTCTTTCGTTAGACTAGATGGCACTAGATAAAAATTAGGATATTGCTAAGAAATCGTTAAGACTCTTAAATATATTACACAAAAGTGCCGCTCTGTGTTGAGCGGCAGCAGGGCGAAAAAAAGAAATCTAGACGCGCAAGCTTTAGACGGCAGTTAATCCGTAGGCAGACATTCGCATAATATCACGGGTGCTGAAACCAATATTGCTTAAAGCTTCCCCGTAGCTAATCATAAAGTCTTCCACGAGGGCCTCTTTTTCCATACCGAGGACGCGAGCATCATCCTCGACTTGATTGAGCATTCTCCAGACAATGGGCAGATTAGCGCGATTTGCGGCTTCTAATTCCTCTTTAGCGGTTTCAAAGTTCGCTTTTAGCCATTCTTCGCCAAAATTGAGATGTAAATATTCGTCTTTAACTACGCCTTCAGTAATTTTACGGGCAAAAGGATCAGCAACAGGAATATAAATATTATAGGCAGCGATCGCAAAAGCTTCGATAATCAAAGATTGGATCAATAAACAGGTAACGATTTTACCTTCTGCGTAGGCAATTTGGAAGTTATTGTGCAGAGAGGAAAAGAATTCTTTGGCATAATCCATATCAGGAGTGATTTTCAAATTTTGGCCGCAAGCTTGAAAACCTTTCATGTGACGGTTTTCCATTTTTGCCAAACGGTGTAACTCTTCTTTGTTATCGGCGAGGATGTCTGCTAATTGAATATAATTGCTATTGGCCTCGTATTCGCCTTCAATAACGATGGCATTAATGCGACTATAGGCTGATTTATAGGTTTCGCTAGTGAAATCAAGCTCTAATGGTACAGCAAGCTCTGGCATAAACTCGATTGACTCCTATTTCTGACGAGATTTTTCCGACGTTCTTTCCAGTCTAGGGTAAGCTTTCTAGATGGAGTTATCTTTTTACGAGTCTAGCTCGATCGGTCTTTTTTGTATAGCTTGCCCTGAGAGGCAATCCCTTCTCAAGAGAGGAGATTGCTGGCTGTTTGCTCAAACCGTGGCTAAAGATTTCCAGCGCTCGGCCTGTTGTAAGATCGCTTTGGCTGCCTGTTTACCCGATAAAGTGGCTCCTTCCATGCTATCAATGTAATCCTGTTGGGTATAACTACCGGCAAGGAAAAAGTTAGCAATAGGAGTCGCTTGCGAGGGACGATAGACATCCATCCCCGGTGCTTCCCGATAGAGACTTTGTGCTAATTTCACCACACTAAACCAAGTCATATTTAACTCCCGCGAGGAGGGAAATAACTGATGGACTTGCGCTAAAACGTGCTGGGCGATATCTTCATTTTTAGCTTTAATAAAAGGATCCCCAGGGGTTAAAACTAACTGTAATAAAGAACCTTCTCCGGGGCGATAATAATCCCTAGGACTGGTGAGAGCAAGATCTGCAAAACAGGAAAAATCCGCTTGGTGGGTGTACAAAAGATTGTCAATTCCCACCGCTTTTTGCAGTTGTCGCCGTTTTTCGGCATCATTTAATTCCGTCACCCAACCGTCAAAACGCAATTGTACCGTAGCGACGGGGACGGCTTCTAGTCGGAAAATATTGTCAAAAATCGGTATTTTTCGCCAATCTTGGGGAATAAGACGCTGAATACCGGGGACATCACCAGCGCAAACATAGGCATCTGCGGTGATAGTTTCTGTGGTTTCTCCGTTAGCGACGATCATGCCATTAACTTGCAGATTTTCGCCCTCTCCAGAATAGAGAATTTCCCGCACTTGACGACGGGTAGAGATTTTGGTGCCCCGGGCTTCCAGATAGTTAATAATCGGTTTATGTAGGTATTCGTGGGGGGAACCTTCCAACATCCGCAGGACGGAAGCTTCGGTTTTAGCGGCAAAAAATTGGAAAATCGTCAGCATACAACGGGCCGAGATATTTTCCGTATCGATAAATCCTAACGCATAGGCGATCGGATTCCACATTTTTTTTAAACTGCCTTCATTACCGCCATGGCTACGAAACCAATCGGCAAAGCTAATCGAGTCCAGATCCCGAATCGTTTTCATCGCTCCTTGAAAGTCTATCAGACCGCGGACGATGGGACTTGTACCTAATGCCAGAGAATTAAAGATTTTATCGGCTGCTGAGAGTTGGGAGGAGGTAAAAAAGGCTTTTAAACCGTTAAAAGGCGCACCTGCGGCGAAACGGAAGTCTAATTCGCCGATTTTTCCCCCTTCGTTGATAAAAGTGTGGGTGTGTTCTTTGAGCAGTAGGGATTGAAAAGCGCCCACTTTTTTCATTAACTCAAAAAGATTATAGTAACAACCAAAAAAGACGTGCAAGCCCATCTCGATGTGATTACCGTCCGCATCTACCCAACTACCGACTTTTCCCCCGACAAAGGGACGAGATTCTAAGATTTCTACTGTACAGCCCGCATCGACCAGATCGATAGCTGTTGCCATTCCCGCTAATCCTGCACCAACGATCACCACTCGCATTTGTCAAGTTCCTGTTACAATTTTTCACTAAATCTTTATTTTACCCGATCGATCTGGTGTTTCTCGCTGGCGATTTTTTCAGGGTCACTTGAGAGCGTGGCAGAATAATTGAGAGTTGCAGTAGGGAGAAGTGATTTTGAAACGATCGCTAGATGGGAGACAGGGATTAATTATTGTCACTATTATTTGGATATTGGGGATATTAGTCGATAGATTCTGGTTTAGTCTCGATCATACTATTCCTGCTTGGGATCAGGCTGATTATCTCAACGGTGGGATTATCTATACCCAAGCTTTCCAAAATCCGCGCTGGTTTGACGGGGATTGGTGGCGCAGTTTATGGCTAATGTCCCCGAAAATTCCCCCTTTAACCTATCTTTTAACGATTCCCTTCTTTAATCTCTTTGGTATTAGTCTTGACGCGGGTATGTGGGTAATGGCTATCTATAGCGCCCTACTGCTCTTTTCTGTGTACGGATTGGGAATTATCCTCTTTAATGGGACTGTGGCTTTATGGGCGGTCTTAATCTGTCAATTTCTCCCGGGTTTATACTATTATCGCCTCGAATATCTCTTAGATTTTCCCTTAGCGGCAATTGTAACGTTTTCTTACTTCTGCTTGACATGGTGGCGATTTAGTGGTCAAGGCTGGCTAAAAGCGATCGCTTTCGGGATTTCTTTCGGTTTAGGGATGTTAGTCAAACAAACCGCCCTATTTTTCCTCTTTTTACCGATTTTGTGGGTATTGGGCGAAAATCTCCAGCGAAAACGTTGGGGCAATCTAGCGCAATTAATGCTCAGTTTTTTGACGGCAGCATTGTTAATCTTTCCCTGGTATCGGACGAATTGGTTATTAATGTTAACTGCGGGCAAACGTGCCACGGTAGATTCGGCGATTTTGGAGGGAGATCCCCCTCTTACCAGTCCAGACGCATGGACATTTTACGCCCAAGTTTTACCCTATTTTCTTTCTTGGGTGTTGTTATTAGTTCCCCTGGTGGGATTATTAATCTCCTTACGTCATAGAAAAACCGAAGATAAGGTTAATCGTCCTGTGTGGATTTGGTTAGGAGTTTTTCTGCTGGGGGGATATCTATTATCATCCCTCAATATCAATAAAGATGCTCGTTATATCTTGCCGCTTTTACCGACTTTATCCTTAATTTTATCCGTTGGTTTATTATCTTGGCGCGGTCGTTTTGCCCCCAGTATCCGTTGGGGAACGATAACTATTGCCGCTATCCTCACCAGCTTAAATTTATTCCCCTTGGGGGGAGATATAATTACTAACGTTTTCAGTCCCGAATTACAACACCATCCCTATTTAAAAACCGGCTGGCAACAGGAAGAAGTAGTTAAAGAGATTCTAGCCGATTCTCCCTATCTTCGCAGTACCCTAGGGGTTTTACCTTCCACCCCCGAATTAAATCAACATACTTTCTCTTTCTACGGTGGTAAAAATAATTCACAGGTTGCCGGCAGACAGGTGGGAGTTCGGGAAGAAGATATCGAAAAGGATGTCAATTCTTTAGATTGGTTTTTAACTAAAACTGGTGAACAGGGTTCTGTCCCCGATGTCCAGAAAAAAATTGTTAATCGAGTCGCCACCGGGCCAGATTTCCAAGTGGAGAAAACTTGGCAGCTACCGGATGATAGTACCCTTTCTCTACACCGTAAAATAGACCCCTCCGTCACGGTTAAACCCCTTGAAACTGCGCCAAAACAGGTGGAATTAAGAGAGATTGCCATTGCCGAAAAAGCTTCTCCTAATCAACCCATTCCCGTGGTTTACAAATGGGCAGGAGACTGGCAACAATTAAAGTCAGGGATAGTGATTTTAACTTGGCAAGAAGTGAACGGTAAGGATTATTGGATGCACGATCACGCTATTGCTATGGGGGAATTAATGGCAGAAAAATTAAGTCCAGAAGAGCAACAAAAGGGTTTTGAAGTTACTGAAAAAACCGCCATGCAGTCGGCAGCAACCCCCGGAGTTTATCGCTTATCTGCTGTCTATCTCAATCGGGAAACCGGGGAAACCTATCCGATTAAAACTAATGCTCAAATTACCATCGATCCTCAAGTCTCCAAGTTAGCAACGCCCGAATTAGATTTAGTGACCCAATTGCGCTTAAAGTCTGCTAATATTGGTCAAGGATTAACGGGTATCGAACCAATTTTTGAGTTAACTAATCGTATCAATCAATACGATTCTATTCAGGATTATGTGCTGCAAGCAGACAAGGCTTTTTCCTATCGTTTACAGCAACAAAATCCCCCCGATAAATTATCTTTAGCCTACGGATTAGCAATTTCTAAGGTACTACAACAGGATGTGGCAGGGGCAATAAAAGCCACCGAGGAAATGATTAAAATTGACCCCTATAATCCCTATCATTATGCTTATCAAGGTTTTATTTATCTCTACGATTGGCAACCGCAAGCAGCCCAAAAAGTCTTAGATAAAGCTAGACAATTAAATCCCGATAGTGAGGAAATTAAGACTTTAAATGCAGTGGCTGCCTTGATGGGGGGAAATCTCGTTAAAGCTTGGCAATTATGGCAGTCAAATTAAAATAGAGTGAGAAGTGGGGTGTGGGGTGTGGGGAGTTTTCTCAGTGAACTGATAACTGACTCCTGACTCCTAACCCAATGGTAGATGTTGGATTTTTGCAGGAGTTCTATTTTCCGACAAAGATAAGTAAAAATTATTGATTTACTGCAAAAACTTGAGAATATTTAAATTAACATTCCGCAATATTTATAAATTCTTAAGAATTAATTGAGAAAGATTTTTATTTAACAACGATGTTATGATGGTTACAGCGATTTGATAGAATTTCATAGTGGGTTATTCTGTGCTTTTTTGGGCAGCAATGGTTGAAACCCTTGCCACACCTAGAAGGTGATCCTAATTAAAACGGCTAAATCAGTCAATTTCACCCACAACGATGATCTTTTTTTTATGTAGTTTTATTGCAAAAAAAAAGTTTTTTTGACAAAAAGCACAAAGTATGATAGGAAACCAAGGTATTTCTGGTTGCGAGTAATTATTGTATAGAAGGGAGAAGGGTGTGGGGTGTGGGGTGTGGGGTGTGGGGAAGTGGGGTGTGGGGAGAATAAATAAAAATAATCTCCTGCCTCCTGCCTCCTGCCTCCTATCTCACCATTGAGATCACGGCTGTAACAACTCCCTTGGATCGGTGACTTCCCCTTTAATCGCTGCCGCTACCACCATCGCCGGACTCATCAACAAAGTACGCCCGGAAGCGGAACCTTGACGACCTTTAAAGTTACGATTGGAGGAGGAGGCGCTGATCTGATCTCCCTGCAATTTATCGGGATTCATGGCTAAACACATGGAACAGCCCGCCTCGCGCCATTCAAAGCCCGATGCTAGGAAAATTTGGTCTAATCCTTCCGCTTCCGCCTGTTTTTTGACTCTTTCGGAACCGGGGACGATAAAAGCTTTCACATTGGGGGCAACACGATGACCTTGGGCAAATTTGGCCGCTTCGCGCAGATCACTGATCCGGCCGTTAGTACAGCTACCGACGAAGCAGACATCGATTTTTGTGCCTTTAATTGGGGTGCCGGGGGTGAGTTTCATGTATTGATAGGCTTCCTCTGCGATCGCTCTTTCACTGGCCGGTAAACTTTCGGGAGTGGGAATGACTTCGTTAACCCCGATTCCTTGGCCGGGAGTAATCCCCCAAGTAACTGTGGGTTCGATTTCACTGGCATCGAAGACCACTACATCGTCATAAACCGCATCGGCATCGCTTTTAATGCTTTCCCACCAATTAACCGCACTTTCCCAGTCTTTAGGCGCAAAATCACGACCTTTGAGGTAATCGTAGGTGATCTGATCGGGGTTGATATAACCACATCGGGCCCCACCTTCGATCGCCATGTTACAAATCGTCATTCTTTCTTCCATGGACATCCGTTCAATTGTACTACCAGCGTACTCGTAGGCGTAACCAACACCGCCTTTAACGCCCAATTGACGGATAATATGGAGAATTACATCTTTAGCATAGACCCCGGGGTTTAAATCGCCGTTTACCTCCACTCGACGCACTTTTAATTTCGATAGGGATAGGGTTTGGGTAGCAAGAACATCGCGCACTTGGGAAGTGCCGATACCAAAAGCGATCGCCCCAAAAGCGCCGTGGGTGGAGGTGTGGGAGTCACCACAGGCGATCGTCATCCCGGGTTGGGTTAGACCCTGTTCGGGAGCGATCACATGAACTATGCCCTGATTGCCGGAACCGATGCCGTAGAAAGGAATATCATTGGTTTGAACATTAGTTTCGATCGCCCGGATCATTTCCTCGGCCAAATCGTCAAGGAAAGGACGCGCCTGATTTTCGGTGGGGACGATGTGATCGACGGTGGCAATAGTCCGTCCTGGAAATAATACTTTTAAACCCCTTTCTTTTAGCATCGAAAAAGCTTGCGGACTGGTGACTTCATGGACTAGATGCAGTCCGATAAATAATTGTGTCTGTCCACTGGGAAGAATCTTAACCGTGTGTGCGTCCCAGACTTTATCGAATAACGTTCTTGCGCTCATTGACCTTGGAATGATAGTCATCTCCCTAATCATATCAGCTAACCTGATCCGATAAATATTAATTTTTTCTTTTCTCTTGGTTAGTAGGGATAATAGGTAAATAGCTCTGTTTTTGCCAGAGATTAAAACCATCGGTTTTTGACTGAAAGAAACGACTTTCGCCAATAACTATTTGAGTAATTACTTCTGCTCCTTACCCCCCGATCCCTATAATTTTTAAACAGGATTTAGCATAACATTTTCTAGGTTTGACTAACCCCTCAGTCCATAGCAAAAAAAATTTATTCTTTTCTTGTCACTGATAAATTATGCTCGCTAACTTTCCTGTTCAGATAAATTTCTCCGAGAACAATTAATCCTAGAATCAGAGGTAAACTCAGCCATGCTCCTAGGATTCCTAAGTAGTTAATACTCAGAGCAATCAGGAGAGTTATCCCCATATAAATAATCGCTACTTGTGGATGAGACCAGCCAGACTTTTGTAATCTTTGATAAAGGTGACTGCGGTGAGCTTGGAAGATATTTTCCTTTCTTATTAATCGACAAATAAGGGTATAAATAGCATCACCAATCAGAGGTAAAGTGATAGTTAAAGCTGACCAAGCTTGACTTTGATTGCCCTGGTTATTAAGTAAAACCATAGCGACACTTGCCCCTAAACTGGTGCTACCCACATCACCCATAAAAATTTTTGCTGGCGACCAATTCCAGAGGAGAAAACCGCCTAAAGCTGCCACTAAAAGCCATAAAATTGGTTGCTGAAAATAGAGAGCGAGAAATCCTAATTGTACCGCCGTACAGCCAGCCACCAAGCCATCGAGACCATCCATAAAATTATAAAAATTAATGATCGCGGTCAGGCCGATAATTGTGAGAATAATAGCCAAAATTTTGCCGACAAAACCTAAATCTAATAGCCACGATTGGGGAAAAGCACCGAAAAAAGTGACCGCAACACTAGCGGAGGATAACTGCACTAAATAGCGAATACTAGAGGGAATACTGCGACGATCATCGAGAAGGCCGATAATAATTAAAGGAGTCAGGGACAACCACAGGGGAATGAGAGGTAGGGAAGGAGGAAGGAGAAAATAACTGAGGCCGCTGGTCAGAGCAAAAGCGACAACAAAACCGAGTCCACCCCCCCTAGGTGTGGGTTGACTATGGCTGCTACGCTCATTGGGAATATCTAACAATTGTTGACTAAAACGTTGTTTAATCAGGGCAACCACCAGAAAACTAATCAGAAAACTGATGACTGACAGTAGGGATAATAACATAGGGATTTTCGCACTCAGATTAATTATCGATCCTACGTTGTTCGGTGACAAAAAGTGCCAATTCAAAAGCAAAGGCGCTCCGGGGTTTGGGGGATATGAGTAGAAATTTTAGGTTTAACCTACTCTCGATCGCTTTTTACCTGACTGATGCGACGAACGTTTAAAACATCGATCATCAGCTTAATTTGACTAACACAGCGTTCAAATTGTTGCAGGTCTTTTACTTCAATTTTCAGGGAAATTAAAGCGGGTTTACCGAAATTAGTCTTAACTCCGGCATTGCGAACGTTAATATTTTGGTCACTTAAACGAGAGAGAATATCTTTTAAAACCCCGACGCGATCGATCACTTCAATCTGAATATTTACCGGATAAGTTTGATAACGTCCCTGGTCATCTATAGGGTTCCAACTAACAGGAATTAAGCGTTCAGCTTCGGCTTTTTCCACATTCGAGCAGCCCTGACGGTGAATAACAATGCCTTCCCCCGCATGGGCAACTATACCGGTAATATTTTCTCCGGGTAAAGGACAACAACAACCGGCCAAACGATAGACTAATCCCTCCACACCGGCGATCGGTGATTTACTAACGGGTAAAGCCCTTTGAACGGGAGAAGGTGGTAGAATCAATTGGGAATCAGTCAGGACATCGGGCGGATTTTTGACCGTTAAAATTTCCTGTTGATTTTTAACTGTTTCTTGCAGACGATTAACCACATTTTTTAGGGTAACTTCGCCGTAACCTAAGGCCGCCAATAAATCATCTACTGCCACATAATTGCACTGTTTAGCCACCGATTGCATTCGTTCTGATTTCAGCAGGGCATCGAAGCCAGTTTTACCCAATTCTTTCTCTAATAAATCACGACCTCGGCTAATATTTTCTTCTCGTCGCGATTTTTTGTACCATTGCCGGATGCGATTTCTGGCGCTAGGAGTAACGACAAAATTTAACCAATCTAAACTAGGGTGACTATGCTTGCTGGTGAGAATTTCCACCAGATCACCATTTTGCAAGGGAGCATCAAGAACTGACCATTTACCATTAATTCTTGCCCCTTTCATCTGATTACCTACTTCGCTATGAATATGATAGGCAAAATCTACCGGTGTCGCACCTTGGGCGAGGGCCACCACATCACCTTTGGGGGTGAAAACATAGATATCTTCTTCAAAGAAATTATTTTTCAGACCATCCATGTATTCTTGGCCATCTTTCAGGTCTTTTTGCCAGTCGAGAAGATTACGCAGCCAAGAGAATTTTTCATCGGCAGCGGTTAAAGTTGTTTGACTAGAACCGGTTTCTTTATACTTCCAATGGGCTGCAATCCCGTATTCAGCAACATGGTGCATTTCTAGGGTGCGAATCTGCACTTCTAGGGGACGGGCATTTAAACCAACAACGGTGGTATGGAGGGATTGATAACGGTTAGCTTTTGGTAAACCGATATAGTCTTTAAAACGGTTAGGAATCGGAGTAAATTGGTCGTGAACTACGGCTAAACAACGATAACATTCCTCTTTGGTTTCGACGATAATGCGGACGGCGGCTATATCATAAATCTGCTCGAATTCTTTGCCTTGATTGTGCATTTTATGATAGATGCCGTAGAGATGTTTGGGGCGACCCTGTAAATCAAGAACTTTTATGCCAATTTCTTGCAATTTTTCCCGCAATGTGTTAGTGACGGTTTCGATGCGGGCCTCTCGATCGATACGTTTTTCCGATACTAATAACTGCACAGTGCGATAAGCATCGGGTTCGAGGTATTTAAAGCATAAATCCTCTAATTCCCATTTAAATCTGCCAATCCCTAAACGGTTAGCCAAGGGAGCAAAGATTTCTCTAGTTTCGAGGGCGATGCGTTGCTGCTGTTGCGGGGTGAGGTGTTCGAGGGTTTGCATATTGTGCAGGCGATCGGCTAATTTGACCACGATGACGCGGATATCTTGAGCCATCGCCAGGAACATTCGGCGAAAATTCTCCGCTTGCCGTTCAGTTTTGCTAGAAAAGTTGAATTTGGAGAGTTTTGTCACCGCTTCCACCAAATTACGCACCCCAACACCGAATCTAGCCTCGATTTCTTCGGGGGTGACTTCCGTATCTTCCACCACATCGTGAAGGAATCCGGCCGCGATCATTGCCCCATCACCCCCCAGATCCCGCAGTAATCCCGCTACGGCTATAGGATGGGCGATATAGGGTTCCCCGGATTTGCGATACTGGCCCTCGTGGAGTTTGTGGGCGAAATTAAAAGCCTTGCAGATTAAATCGATATCGGGATTCTGGGGGTCGTTTTCGTAGGTAATTAGGCATTCTTTCAGCCAATCGGGTAAAACTAACGCTTTTTTCGGTTCCGTGGCCCGGGGAAGGACGGTGAGGGTTTCTGGTTGGATGGCAGTGATGGCGTTCATGGTTAGATCGGGGGGATAATAGGGACGAGAGGGGGGGGAGACGGATAACTAGAAAATTATTAGGCCGAAGGGATGCCAGATTGCTTAACTCTCTAACACTGGAATCGGATCGATCGGCGAAAAGGGCGGGATTCTTTTAAGTTTTTGTCTCTGCTCGGGAGGAGGACTTGCAACCGTGATGGCAAATCGTTAATCTTATGTAACAAATTCTAACGCGCTTTGTATTGGATGCTACCGACAAATTACCATCAAGCCTACAAATCTTTGTTAAGAAAACTGGAGGATTTCAGTCTTGCCCTTCTGGATGGGGAGGCTTCCACGGGGTTACAATCTTTTCAAGCTTTACAAACCTGTCTAGAAGGGGAGATATTGTCACTAAATGATGACAATTTAAGCCCAGAGGTGGCTAATCGTTGGCGCGCGGTCCAGACGGAACTATATCGATCCTGGCGATTGCTGGAGACGGACTGGTTATTTTTGGCCTCAGCGCGACAAGGACGGGAGAAACGTTTACAGATAATTAGCGATCGAGTGGCGACTTTAAAGGGGTATTGTCGGGTTTTGTTAGGGGAAGTTGTCGATTAGTGATTAAATGCTCGATCGCCGTTTGTGTGGCATACTTGACCCTAAGTCCTAACTTTTATCGTTACCGATCGCGTCATGTTGGAAATTAAAGACCTAAAAATTGCCTACCCGACAGAATTAAGTTCTCCCTCTTGGGCGATCGATGGGGTATCTTTTAGTATAGGCAAAGGGGAAACTTTGGGATTAGTGGGTGAATCTGGTTGTGGAAAATCGACCATCGGTAAGGCTATTTTAAGGTTATTACCCAATCGCACTCACGTGGAAGGTGAGATTATCTTTGAAGGGCGATCGCTTTTATCTTTATCTAGCAAACAGTTAGAAAAGTTTCGCGGGGAAGCGGTGGGATTAGTCTTTCAAGATCCGATGACGCGACTGGATCCGCTGATGACTATTGGCGATCATTGTGTGGAAACTTTGCAAGCTCATCGAGGAAATTTAACCTATCGTCAAGCTAAAAGTCAAGCTTGTACTGTCCTAGAAAAAGTGAAAATTCCTGCTAATCGTTGGTCCCAATATCCTCACGAATTTAGTGGGGGAATGCGGCAAAGAGTGGCCATTGCTTTAGCTTTATTATTAAACCCTAAGTTAATTATTGCCGATGAACCTACCACCAGTTTAGATGTGACAGTTTCGGCGGAAATTCTCCGGGAATTAAAGCGTTTATGTAGCGAGGAACAGATGGGATTATTGTTAATTTCCCATGATTTAGCGATGGTGGGAGAATATTGCGATCGATTAGCGGTGATGAAGGGGGGCAAAATTGTCGAATCGGGATTGGTAAAAACAGTTTTTAAAGCGCCTCAACACCCCTACACTCGTTCTCTTTTGACTGCCGCTTTACACCTACAGTTACGGGAGGAAAAATCAACGGCAATTCAAGGCAGGGAAACGGTGTTAAAGGTGGATAATTTAAAACAGTATTATAGCCTAGAAGGTAACTTTTTAGATAGTTTTTTCAAGAAAGAAAAGAAATTTATTAAAGCGGTAGATGAAGTCAATTTTGAACTGTATCGAGGGGAAATTTTCGGTTTAGTTGGGGAGTCGGGGTGTGGGAAAAGTACCCTATCGAGAACCCTATTACAGTTAATTAAACCCACTGGGGGAAAAGTGGAATTTTTAGGAGAAGATTTAACCCCTTTGTCGGGGGAAAAAATGCGTCCAAAACGGCGCTTAATGCAGATGATTTTTCAGGATCCCCTCGCTTGTCTCAATCCTCTAATGACGGTGGGAGAAAGTATTGCCGATCCGCTTTTTATCCATCAAAAAGTTAATCTAGAAACGGCTAAAAAACAGGTTTTAGAAATGTTAGATCGAGTCGGGTTAACACCGGTAGAGGAATTTTATCGACGCTATCCTAGAGAGTTATCGGGAGGACAACAGCAAAGGGTAGCCATTGCTCGCGCTTTAATTACTCGTCCAGAATTAGTTATTTGTGATGAACCGGTTAGTATGCTCGATGCGAGTGTCCAGACACAGGTTTTAGAGTTAATGTTAGAGTTACAAAAGTTATTTAATCTAACTTATTTATTTATAACTCATGATCTTTGGTTAGCGAGATTCCTCTGCGATCGAATTGCGGTGATGACTGCGGGTAAAATAGTTGAAATGGGTGACACTGAACAAATTTTTAGCCATCCCCAACACCCCTACACCCAAAAATTAATCGCAGCAGCCCCGAGAATTTATCCCGATAGGAACTAAAATTGCTCTGGGGGTTTATAATTGTTATTATCTAGATATAGTTAGGAAAGACAAAATGGCCAGACAACTTCAGATAACTCTCCCTGAAGATACCATGCAACTTCTCGATCGATGGTTGGCGAGTAGTGATTATCCTGAAAAAGAATATAATAATTTAATTAATGAAGCGATTAAATTATATATTATGGAACAACAGAGAAACTACCTCAAGCAACAATTAAAAGAAGGAGCTATTGTTAGAGCAGAAAGAGATTTAAATTTAGCACAAGATTGGTTTTTTCTAGAGGAAGAATTATGGTAGTAACTGAGATTTATCCGCACAGAGGAGATATATATTTAGTTAATTTTGATCCGAGTGTCGGATCAGAAATTCAAAAAACACGCCCTGCTTTAATCATACAAAATGATTTAGCAAATCGGTATAGTCCCATTGTTATTGTTGCGGGCATAACAAGCAAATTTCAAGACCCATTGTATCCGACAGAAGTATTAATTAAAGCTTCAGCAGGAGGACTAAAGAATGACTCGGTAGTGCTTTTGAATCAAATTCGTTCTATTGATAAACAAAGATTAATTAGAAAAATTGGTGGCATCTCCACGGAAGAAAGGCAGCAGATAGATCGAGCGATTCAAATTAGCTTAGGTTTAGTATAATCACCATTGATTATTCAATAAAAAATACATTAATTATTTATATTTAAAGCTTTTTTAATAAATTGATGCTATTGTCAAAAATACAATTACATGATATTATTTTCGATTATTGTTTATCAGCCAATTTACTCTTATCTATCAGTTAACCAAGGTAATTATGACAAAAATGATTATTTTTAAAGTTAAAAAACTGCTCAAAAAATTCGTATTTAGTCTCCAAGAGGAAGGATGGAAACCAGCACTCAAAAAGACGAAACGAAAAATTATTAAAATTCTCACAGGAAAGAGTTCCTCTGAATTTGAAGAACAGGTGCTTGAAAGTGCTAAATTAGCCGAACCCCGACCCCTAGAAATTGCCAGTAGTGACAATCCTTTAGTCTCGATTATTATTCCTGTTTATAACCAATTTGCCTACACCTTTAACTGCTTGGAATCCTTGAGTGTTAACCTAAGTCCTGATTTAGCTTATGAAATAATCATTGTTAATGATGCTTCCAGCGATGAAACCTTAGAACAATTAGCCACTTTAGTTACAGGAATCAAAATATTAACTAATGCAGAAAACTCTGGTTTTATTCGTTCCTGTAATTATGGTGCTAGTCAAGCAAAAGGTCAATACCTATATTTTCTCAATAACGATACTAGAATTCTGGAAAACTGTCTAGAAAGTTTAGTGAAATTAATTATCAATAATCCCCAAGTTGGTGCGGTGGGTTCTAAGTTAATTTATGCTAATAGTAAACAACAAGAAGCGGGGGGAATTATCTGGAATTCTGCCGATGGTTGGAATTATGGACGCTTAGATAGTCCCGATGAACCGGAATATAATTATGTCCGTCCCGTGGACTATTGTTCGGGGGCCAGTTTATTAGTTTCCACGGATTTATTTAAGCAATTAGGTGGTTTTTGTCAAGACTTTATCCCCGCGTATTACGAAGATACAGACTTATGTTTTGCCATCCGAGAATTGGGTTATCAAGTTCTCTATCAACCCCAATCTAACGTTATTCACTACGAAGGAATCACCTCGGGAACAGACCTTTCCAGTGGGATCAAACAATATCAAGTTATTAATCAAACTAAGTTTCGAGAAAAATGGTCAAAGGTATTAACCAAACACCTAGATAACGATGCTAATAATGTACCCAAAGCTGCCCGACGTTTACAAGGAAAACCGACAATTTTAGTCATCGATTCCTACGTTCCACTATACGATCGAGAATCCGGCTGTGTGCGTTTATTAAATATTCTTAAGCTACTGCTCAATTTAGGCTATTCAGTGATTTTCTTTCCCGATAATGGCTATCCTGAACAACCCTATACTTCCGTCCTGCAACAGCTGGGAATTGAAGTTATTTATGGCACACCGCAAAGATATAATCTAGAAGAAAAATTAATCAAATATTTACCCCTGATAGATGGAGTTTGGTTGTGTCGTCCCGAATTGTGCGATAAGTATATGGATTTAATTCGCTTAAAAACAAAAGCACCAATTATTTATGATACAATTGACCTGCATTTTCTGCGTTTAAAACGACAAAAAGACTATCTCGATCCCAGTTACCAAAATACTAGCTGGAGTTGGCAAACCTATCAGAAATTAGAGTTAAACTATGCTAATCAAGCGGAAGCAACCGTGGTAGTAACAGAAGACGAAAAGCAGGTTTTATCCTCTTTAGGAGTGAAAAATGTTTGGGTAATCCCCAATATTCACGAGGAAATTTCCCTGTCAGAAAAAGTTGCCTTTGACCAGCGAGCCGGTTTAGTATTTATTGGTAGCTACAATCACCCTCCTAATATTGATGCAGTTAAGTGGTTATGTTTAGAAATTATGCCCTTAGTTTGGGCATCTCGTCCCGATATTACCGTTAATTTATTGGGAAGTAACCTCAAGGATGAAGTGAAAGAATTAGCCAGTGATAAAGTGATTGTTACCGGTTATGTTCCCGAAGTAGAACCATATTTTCAAAAGAGTCGTGTTTTTGTCGCACCCCTGCGATTTGGTGCGGGAATGAAGGGTAAAATAGGTCAAAGTCTTTCCCTAGGATTACCGACTATTACCACAAAAATTGGTGCCGAAGGTATGGGATTAATTGACCACCAAGATGTTTTAATTGCCGATACTGCCGAGGAATTTGCCCGAGCAGTGATCGAACTCTATGATAATAGGGAATTGTGGCAAAAACTCGCTAATAATTCCCTAGAAACCATTAAGAGATACCAACCCGCTACCGTGCAAACTAACCTACAAGCTTTGTTATCGAGTCTAGGAATTATTGCTAAGGATAGTTAACAAGAATACAGCAGTTATCTTAATGGTGAAGTACAAAGTTTTTGTTTCGGGGAGTCAGTCGTCGATACCAAATTAGGTCATACTTCATCTTTATAAGAAACGCTGTAAGTTTTATTACAGGATTCAACATTTGTGATTCTTTTGCTATAGTAATTTTAATAACCTCCATAAAGCGTTCCCCAGGTAAACCCGGGGAACGCAATGTGCGAGATATTTCTCCTAACTCTTTCAATAATAATTAAACAAAGAAACTAGCTACTGGAATATTTCCGAAACCGGGTAAAGCACCGCTAAATCCAGTGATATTTACCAATAAATCATTGGTCGATGACAATGTCGCAGTGCTATCATTGATAAGTAGGTAAGTTCCAGCGATCGCACCAGCGGTTACTTGCACTAATGCAGCACTGCTGGCGGCTAAAGCTTGATTACCGGCCAATAATCCGTTTGCATCAGTAAATACCTGAGTCGCTAAAGCCGTTCTGGTAGCAGCAGTGCTATTAGCAGCGCGAGTAAAATTAAGCGGCGCACCCGTGGCGGCTCCAGTGGAGAGTAATAAGTCGATTTTATCAGGACCGATGGCAAAATTGGTGATCTGATCGGGAAGAGTCAAATCAGATATGGTAGATTGTCCAAATTGAAAGACGAAGGTATCTGCATCTCCACCACCAGTTAAGGTGTCAATGCCAGAACCGCCATTCAAGGTATCACTACCGAGTCCGCCGGTGAGGGAGTCGTTACCTAAACCCCCATTAATACTGTCATTGCCAGCGTTACCCGAGAGTGTGTTAGCTTGGCCATCACCAGTAATCACGTCACTTTGATTAGTGCCAATAACATCATCAAAATTGGTTACTGTAAAAGTTAATGCGGGACCCCCCACTACCAGCAAATTGTTAGTCGCGGCGCCTAAATTGACATTAATAGACGCGGGAGATGCTGCGCTGGAAGCATCAATTGTATTGTTACTAAATCCGGCATTGGCAATGATAGTTTCAACTTGGAACAGTTGATCTCTGGCTCCACCGCTTTTGAGAATAGCTCCAGTCGGTAGTAGGGTAATGCTGCTGCCAAAACTGCTGTAATTGGCCACATCAGTCCCCGCACCACCATTAAAAAAATCACTGCCTAAACTGCCAAAAAGAGTGTCATTGCCAATTTCCCCTGAAACATAGTCATCCCCAATACCGCCGTCGAGGAAGTCATCACCATCACCACCATTGAGGACATCGTTACCGCCTAGCCCAAAGAGTCTGTCGTTGCCGACACCACCCTCAATGATGTCTGCGAGAGAGTTACCTGTGAGAGTGTCATTGCCAGCTAAGCCCAGAATTGTCCAGTTATCTGCGATTGGCGCCGTGAAAGAGTTGAAGCCGAAGGTGTCGATGTAGATTTGAGGCATATTGCGAAAGTTAATGTCAAGAAATGTTAATGTAAAGACTTTAGCAGTTTTGTTAAGATTTGTAAACTCTGCAATAAAACTTAATATTTGCTCATGGAAACACCCTATCTCGACGACGGCTGCATCTCACCTTCATTGGCAAAAATAGCCACAATCGGCAATTATCGGTGACTCTCATTTAATACACATATACTAATAAGCCTGTAAGCATCTCACCGAAAAGCAAATGGGCGCTCGCATTTGGGGACGGCACTCTCATCGAAAATTTTGGGTCTGAAACCCCGTCGTTCTACGACGGCTTTACCGTTAAATACTAGCGCATTTACCAAATATATGCTAAAATGTGAGACATGGAAAAAGCCTATTCGT
>VYLV01000022.1_pt1 | contig 22568 bp, 11 predicted proteins | sample 5114191 | NCBI WGS metagenome assembly VYLV01 (sample SAMN12291782, study PRJNA351875) | freshwater metagenome | isolation source: freshwater lake | place: USA: Michigan, Little Long Lake | collected 2013-08-08 | reverse complement strand
GTTGCCGTTGGCGTCGTAGGTGAACTCGGTGCCGGTGCCCGTTTGCCCATTGTCGCGGAAGTCGCCCGTGCCCGTGGCTGCGGCATTGTCGCGCACGTTCGTCAGGCGGTTGCCGGCGTAGGTGTAGGTCAGCGCATCGACGTTCGTCGTTTGCTCATTTCGCGAGAGCGTGGTGATGTTGCCGTTCAGGTCGTAGTTGATGTTCTCGTCGAAGCGGTGGGGCGAGAGGTGCTCATAGGTGGGTCGGCGGTCGGCGTACCAGGCATCGCGCAAGCGGTTGATCTTGTCGTAGTTCAGGTTGTAGGTGTGAAACTGCGATTGCCCACCAAAGCGCCAGGTCACGGTGCTGATGTCGCCATTGAAGCGGGGCGTTTGCCAGCCGTATGCGCCGCCATCGCCGCCGTAGGTGAGCCGCTGGGCAAAGAGGTCGGTGCCCATGCTTTCCTGCTCGTTGATCTTGGTCAGCCAGCCGCGCTCGTTGTAGCGCATGTCTACCTCTTGTAGGTAGGCGCCTGTGCTTGTGCGCGCCAGGCGCTTCTGAATGAGCTGGCCGATTTCGTTGTAGGTGTAGGCCGATAGCAGCTGCCAAGCGCCGGTGCCGATGCGGTGCCAGGTCTGGAGCAGCCGACCGGTATGGTCGTAGCGCATCGAGTCGTATATGACCACATCGGGTTTGCCCGTGGCGCGGTGGTGACGACGGTTTTTGAGCGTCCAGCCCGTAAAGGAATAGGCCGTGCGCACGGTGTCGGCCCCGCCCAGGTGGTGCGTACTCACGCTCATCAGCACGCGGGCTTTATCGTCGTAAAACTGCCAGCTGCGCAAGAAGGTAGTGGTGCCCAGCACACGTGTGCGGGTGCCTGTCTGCTGCCCCCGCGCCGACTCCCATCGATCGGCAGGAAACTGAGCGTGGCGGGTGAAATTGGCGTCAGCCTGCCCATTACGATCAAAATCGTAATGGTCATAGTACTGTACGGATAGCACAGTGGTATCTGTGAGGGTTGGATACGCTACCCAGGTGTACCCGCCGTTGGCGATAGAGCTGCCCTCGGATTCAAACTGTGGGCCGTGAATCTCTGCCGCAGCACGTAATGCAGAGTCCGACAGCGTGGTTCGAAGAATACCTGAGATAATTGGTCGCTTCAGTGCATCATACTTGATAAAACTCCACTCGGGGGGCGACTTTGCTCGCTGATTAGCATCTTGAGTCAAGATGGGCAAATCGCCACGATTATAGACCGTACGAACCAAACCTCCGCCAGGGACGCGCTGGTTTACCGTTCGGGCAAAACCATCGTAGCGGTACTGGAATGCCCAGTCATCCAGAAAAGCTTGTGTTGGTGCGATGGAGGAGGGCCAAGAGCCGTTGGCGTTTTTCAACAGCTTAATGCCTTGGGGTTGAATAACAAAACGTAGTCGATCGAGATCATCATAGATATAATAAGTTTCAGCCCATTCTGTAACCACTTTGGCTGAACGGGGGTCATTCTTTCCGCAACTTGTACACGAAAGCTCTAGACGTCGTAGTACGACTCTTCCGTCTTTACCTGGATCATCTTCTCTATATTCTTCAATCCAGTTTCTATTCTCATCTTCCGTTCGAGTAATAAATAGAGCTCCTACGGGATAAAAGCTGTGAGTTGAGGGGAGGTTTTGATTAAGCCTAACCTGCCATTTACGGACGGAGTTAGCAGGGGATAACAAGGGTGTGATTTTTACTGTTCTTCCTTGCTGTGTAGAAGCTCCGTTTGCATCTCGATGTACTGCCCAGGACTGGCCAGGCGCGCTCTGTTCGAGCGCACGGCTTAAATTGGAGGGTTCATATACGGTCTCGGAAAATGGTCTCGGATTAGGTTGCACACCTAATGTAGGAGTAGAAAAGAACTGTAGTTGTGAGGCTAAAGCATTAGATGTAAAGCAACCGTGAACTACATGAGCAGAATTTATTGAACCTCGAGAATATGGTAAGAAACTCTTACTTGATCTTCCAAATCCATCATACTCGATATGTTCGACCATATCCATTCTTTGTGGGGAAGAGTGGGTAGATACTTTTTGAATTTCCCTTCCAAAGCCATCAAAATAAACAACCGATTGGGAAATCTTATCTTCTGACTGATATTGTATATTGGTAGTGTCAAGTGTATTAGAGGAAAGTACAGAATTTGTAATTATCATATTGATGTTTTGGCTGCGTAAACCATGATTTACCACAAAGGGCAAGGAATGGAGTAATACACCATCGATGACAAAACTAGCTGTAAAAGAGCCCGGATTAGAGGTAGTTACCTCTTGAGTAGTACCTACGATCTGCCCATTTCGCTTCCAAGAATAACTAGATGCTTGTACGTTCGCTCGTAGTGTAACAGATGAACCGTTATTAATTGGCTGTTTCCCTGAAACAATTGAGATAAGATTATGATCAATTGAAATCGCTTTTAAATGTGTACGTGTGTTGCTTTCACAGCCGTTCTGTGATACTGCAGAAACGTAATAATTAGCTATCGCGCTGGAGGCAATTGTCAAATTATAACTATTAGACGTCTGTCCCTGAATTGGTGATCCGCCAGTCGGGCTACTATACCATCGATAAGTATTTCCTGACTGTGGAACAACACTTAAAGTGACCAAACCAGTACCTACACGATAGCCGTCTGATAGCTTGACAGGAGCTGCTGGCAATGTATTTACTTGTATAGTAGTAATTCTAACTATCGCATTGCAACCATTATTAAAAATATATTTAGCACTTACTGTAGTGGTCTGTGTTAGCGAAGGGGAATAAGTACTTCCTGTAGCAACAAGGGATGTGCCAACATACCACTCATAAGTGTCTGCACCCGTGGCCGATAACTGAACCGTACCTCCGTAGCATATTGCAGATGTCGAAGAAGTCAAAGTAGTATTACTCGACTGAATGGCAACATTTAAGGGTGGGATATCATACTGATACATCAAATCACAATCGAATTCAAAAAATATGATATATCCAGAGTAGCCGGTTCCCCATTCTACTGTGACTGTGTTTGCGTTAGAAGAGAGAATTACACCTCCGCTGACAAACCAATATGAATTACAACCAATGGGAGTACTACTTAGAGAGTAGGTGACGACCTCATTAGGGCATACACTTGTATTGCCAGTGATAGAATAGTATTGAGAAAAGCTAGTCTGGTGAATAAATAAATATCCAAATATTAAAGAAAATATGATAAAAAACTTATTCATCAGTAATTAAGGTATTTATAAAGAACCTGAAGCATAGTATTGCCAAACGAATCGAATGAGGCTGTTAACCTATTTGTTTGATCGTAAGTGTATCGCGTAACAGTCCTGTTTGCGTTGTGCATGCTGCTAAAACCGATCATCGGCATATTAGAGACACTTCTATGAGAACTGTGCGAGGGTATCAACAAAATATCATCCCAAAATTGAACGCCATCAGATTTAGTAATTTCCAAATTTTCGTTTGACCCATTGAACTGAAGCTCAATGGGTGTCCATTTATCAGACAATGATTTTCTAAATATTTCATTTGTTCCGAGCTTTATAATAATGTCACCGGATCCTTTGCAAATAAATGAAAGCAACCACCTGCCAGGTTGGGTGCTACGCTTTAGAGAGAAGGCACTTGTTAATCTCAATGCTTTCATGCCAGTATACACATCTGGTAGGTTTGAGTAGGAATAGGTACCATATGGTAGCCAATTGTCAATATAATTTCTTTCAAAAGTAAGGGAAACTACATCATTAATTAGTGAATTCTCGTAGATACTATTTAACTGTTTAGTGCCTGAGTCCCAAACATATGCAATACTCTTTCCATACTGGTCATTTGCTTGTGTGAGCAAGCCTTCGTTATTATAGAGCATACTACCAAGCACCTTGTGATAGCTTGGGTGTAAGGTTATGGTGTTTGCGAATTGATTGGAGTAAACAAAGCTTGACTCAACAATAGGAGTCTTGATGCTAAGCCGATAAATGTCAGTAACATAGCCACGTGTATCGTAAATAGCTAACATTCCTGAAACTACGTACCACGAGCCATCTATACGTTTTAATCGAATAACTTCTACTGGTCTGTCGATAATTGATTTTGCCTTGAGCGTACTAAATAAAGAGCCTGAAAAGTCACAAGAGTACAATACCTTTATCCTAGTTGTATCTGTAGGAGATACCTCATCGAATTGGTTATACTGAAAATTAATCGGATTAACTGTGTAAGTTGTACTATTTCCCCTCTGAATGGAGCCTTGTGAATAAGTATCAAACCAATCAGTAGTATGTTTATCAAGAAATAAATTAGAAGTGTTCAATTGTAAGTATTGTAAATCATAGCAGTTGCCAGCTTGATTATGACATCTAGCTGCATCTACTTCGAGTGGCAGATGGAATCCTGCTAAACATTCTGGACATGTTATGCAAGGCACACATGTCGCACTAGGTACAGGTCCTAAATAGTTCTCTCTGTTGCATGGGGTACAAGCCTGTTTACATATGTTTTCAAATACTTTAGAAGCCTTCAGGCCAAGTCTTGATGATTCAACTGGAATCTGGTTTGATGACACATAGAAATAACTGTCATTGGTTAATTGTTTATAATTGTTATTAGTTGATGATAAAAATATTTTCCTTGATTTAATTCTGTCAAACGAACTAGGGTCCAAGAAATAAGTAGAATTATCTTGGTTCATTTGATGATAATACCCAGTAGGTTTGGTCGTACTTGAGTTACCCAAAAAAATACTGTTGTACTCATATTGTGTGGTTAAAGTATCTGTGCTACTTAATGAGTATACTTTTTCTGTTACCGTAGAGTAATATGTTTTAAATGGATCAGCAAATGCCATAGAACCGGAGTTTATCGCTTGCGTAGAGATCGAAATCATTATGCAATTATTACTACATCCAATTATACCTGGAGAATATGTAGACCGAGTAAATAATGAAGAGAAAACCGGCTTTGTCATAGTATAACCGCTGGATTTACCATTTGGCGATCTATAGGTATACTCTTTAGTGCTAACTGCTTGATTAGTAACTGGATCGTAATCAATAATGCGTTTTATCCTCAACCCACCAGTAAGTTTTGTTAACGAGTCGACTCCAACTGTCTCATCATTTAACTCATAAACAAATTCGGAATAGCCTCCTGTAGGGTAATACATTTTTATCAGAGATTGTGCTTTTGTATGCGCGAGGTTGGGCGCACGCATTATTGCTGGCTTATGAGTGCAGTTAGTTGGGTGCACATCGTCGATGTCAATCACGTGTGGTAAAGTATTGTTATTATTCCAGCTAAAATTATTGGGATTAACAACAACTGGACAATCAGGTACATTTACTCCATAATAAACTAACTGCATGATATCAGGTGAGGCTGCAGACGTAAATTGATCATCACCGTAATTAGGAAATAGTACATTATCTGACCCATTTGAGAATCCATATACGTCAAGACCATATTGAGTATCTCTACATGGAAGTTGAGTTGGGTCATATTCAAATTTGTATAGTTTATTATCTGACTCAAAAGTAGAACATCCTAGTTTTAATGATTTTAGCATCAACCATTGAGTCCGATGTGGGAAGTTATAAAATATACTACTGTAAAGACAGCCACTAGGGGATGCTGAATAATCATAACTAAATTCAACCTGTTGAATACATTGGTTCAAATTATTCGTGATCATAATTTTTGAAAGAAATTTGTCTCCAGGATAATCTTCGCGATTGTTGCCGTAGACAAATGAACATCTAAATGAATTTGAACGTATCAGCTTAATTCTAAACAATGTATTGGGCGTGAATTCCATATACCCACCAGAATATGAAGTTTGGGAGCAATTAGCAGCCGCATTCCAATAAAAATTAATTGCTCTAGTGTATGTGATGGGTGATGCTTTTCGATATGATGTACTGGTATACGACTCATACTCGAAATAAATCGTATCCGTATTGTCAAAAGAGACGATTTTTGTTAAGTACTTAGAAGTCCAAGCATTAATCGGTATTCTGTAGTTTTCGATATTATCACTTATAGAAAACGCACCGATCGTCTTTTCCTCCAATTCGAAATAATATTTGTTTCCTGCGAAATCTACAGCTAATGTATCTTGAGAGAATTTTATTGCATCTGCTTTGATTGGTGTAATATCTCCCATGGTTGATAGAAATGCGTTGCCTGAATACTGACCTACGTTGTAATTATAATGGTCTGGTTCCCAGTCATATGGGTTATTACCTCCTAGGCTATTAACCATAGATTCAATAAAAGCTCTATTATTAGAAGATGTTTCGGTATTCATATTTAATGGCACATCACCCTCGATATTGTCTGTACCATTTATCGCATTGTTTGTACCATTTATCGTTCGTGTAATAACACCCCCTGCTAATAAATTCCATCCTAACCCTACACGGCTAGCTGTTTCTGATGGTTTAATACCGCCTGCAGAGTAACCTAAAGAAAGAGACGTGCTGATTTTGCCATGATTCAATGTAGCAATTGGGATTGATATCTGGGGGAGACCTGTCTGATGACTCACAGATAGATTCCCATACTTTCCTAAGTTAGCACTTTCTGGATTAGGCGGGAATGATGGCATGAATGCGCTAGTTTGAATCGTAGGAGGAGTTGGTGTTTGGGCATAAATCAAATAGTTCATACTTGATATAACCAAGAGCTTACAACCTATTAAGAGTATATTTTTCATGTTAATGCCTTTATTTACCATTTGGGAGTGATGTGCAGGAGTAGTCCAATCCCCCACATGTTCTTTTGATCTAGTAACTGATTTAAGTTACTACTAATCATCGCTCTATTCTCTGAAATCATGAAATTATCTGCTGTACCAGTGTTAAATATGCTTTGTACCCCGAGTATAGGAATAATCTTTACGTAACTTGGCTTACTAATGAAGTTAAAATTTGAGAATGTCTCTATATAATTATTATAGTTATTTAATTGATTCTCTATATTCTTGAGCCATAATGGTATTACACTTAAAGAATCCACACAAACACAGCTTTCGCGTAATGCAGTAGCCTTGTATTGCCCTGCTGCGGATACTGCAATAATTTTATTTCTATTCCCGTTGCCCCATTGGAATTCCTCTGCATCTACCTCTGCTGTCAAAATCGTTGAAGAACCTAGTGGTAGCCGGATGTCCCAGCCCAACTCTAACTGTGGAGGCGTGCTAATTTTCACTGTACGTGATATCTGTTCATAGAGTTGATCCTGTCGCAGAGTTAATGTTACTACATATTGACCTGGATTTCTGAAGGTATGAGTTACATTTTTACCTGTATCCACATTATCATTGCCAGAAATATGATCACCAAAGTCCCAGGAATAGCTATCTGGCTTGAGATTACTTCCGGCCTCAAAGTTTGTCGGGGCTCCTGCACAAAATCTGTTTGCATGAATATCACCGTTCATCTGCCTGATGTATCGCGGAAACTGAATCGGAAGCCCATAGGAAACCAGTGATTCTCCAATCTCGTAGCCGATGAAATTGATCATGGGAGCCGATTCGTTGGGACGTTCAATTACACCCAAACGTGATGGACGGCCCAAGCGATCATCAAAAGCCGTGAAGAGTAGACGTCCGTCGGGGGAAAGCTGAATCGCACCCATACGCCCGTCGAAATCATCCGATTTGAATCGTTGTTGAGAACGTGCCACAGCTTCAGCATTACCTGATCGAAGATCAAATCGGCGTAATTCTCCTGTTTGAGTGCAGCTGACATACAGCCAATTTCCGTCAGGAGAAAACTCCAGACCATATGGAGTCCGAATTGCCAGTTCGGGTTGTACCCTCAGCACTTCGTGTGACAGATCATAGCGATAGGATACTACACCATTGTCTGCATCAAAATCATAGAGTTCAACCTGCCAGTCGCCCAGATTCGTCAGTGCTAGGCGCTGCCCATCGAGCGAAGCTTTGAGGAAGCCGATGGTCGAGCCGCTACGGGGGGAGATATGATTGGCGCGAGAGACCACCGGCTGAGGGCCGAGCCCCTCGCGCGTAAACAGATGTGCGTGAAATTCTGACTTGCCTGCGATTTGGCTGATCAGCCACACCGACTCGCCATCGGCATGCTCCACAGCCACCATGCGCTCGGTGGCCTCTGGTTCGATGGCTTGATCACGCGTGATGACCTCACCCCAAGGCTGGGTGAGACTAAAACGAACGACGGAATAGAAAATGCCCTCGCCCGCCTCTGCTCCATATCCGCCAAAGCCCGAGGTAAACACCAGGTAGTCGCCTGCTTTACCCGGGTAAGGAGCGATCAGCGCGCCGGTGCTCGAGGAGGCATGGCCCTTCAGGCCCGTGCCGTTCGCCATTGGCTGGTGCCGACGGTCGTAGATCGTTTGCCCATCGGTGTAGAACAGCAGCTGGCCCGAGGCGTCGCACACCGAGGCCGAGCCCTCGAGCTGACGCAGCGCCCCATCGTGCAGCAAACGCGGCGGCGATTGGTTAAAGTCCAGCCCTACCCCACTGCCGAAGTACCACACATTCGCCGCCTTCGAGCCTGTAGAAATACGTGTACCACCCAGTAGCCCAGGTGCCGGAGTCAGCCGAACGGCTTCAGGTGTAGCCACTGCGCTCGCATCTATCGCAGCACCCCCCTTCACTGCGTCGCTGGGTCTCCCCACTGCCGAAGCAAACCCGCGCTGGAGCTGCTCACGATTAGCCACGGCTGCCGGATTGAGTTGAGCCGAATTGAGTTGAGCCGGATTGAGTTCAACCGGTGCAGCCGGAAGGGCGGGCAGCTGAGTGATGGTTAGGTCTTGTCTGTTGGGCAGGACAAATTGCCGCAGAACGCTGCTGTCCACGTTCGGCGCAGCGCCTTTCACACGCTGCTCAAGGGCATCCACCATGAACGCACTGTCAGGCACGACGCCCCGCAGCGAATCGCCCACACGCGCGAATTGCGCCGAGGCTTGGTCCATCGAAACCGCACGGCTGAGCTGACTCAGATCAAAGGGCACCTCCGGCAGACGGGTGTACTTCGACAGGTCGGGCATGGGAGGCTGCGACAGCGCACCTTGCTTCAAGCGCTGCACCTCGGCCAGCAGACCCTTAGCGTCCGGCAAGCGTTCGAGGCGGGGCTTCTTCGGTAGCTTGCCTGCCAGCGCTTCCACGTCGGCGCGAGAGGGCATCGACAGCATCAATGCGGGCAGGTCCATGCGGCTGGCCATGCCTATTCCATTTTCTAGAGACAATAGCTTGAGTCGCTGGCCGGACATCTCCTGTTTCAGCAGCGACTTTGGCAGCCGTACCCGCTGTAGCTGGCCCTGGACCCCACTGGCTGACACCGTTTGAACCAGCAGCTCACGCCCTGAGCGCACAGCGATCGAGCCCGCCGATGCCGAGCCCACCACCGCCAGCAGGCTATCGGCCTCAGCCACCGATTCCCCCTCCGTCACCGGTAGCCACAGCGAGTCGGCCGCCCGCAGGCGGTAACGGCTGTAGTAGGCGCCGGTGAGCGCTTTGAGCGCCGGGGGGTAGTGCACCACCAGCTTTTCCGCTGCGCTGCTCGCCGTCGCCTGTGCGGGCACGTCCATGGTCACTGAGGTGAAGCCCACCAGGTGGGCCAGACCCGTCGCGCGCGCAGCAATGGGCATGCGCACACCCGAATGGAATGGACGAACAACGCCCTCGGCCGAGGTCACCGAGCTCCCCGTTGAGACTGTCGAAGGGCTAACCGGCGTGCGGCGTATCCGCTCATACTCGCGCTTGACTAAGCTGCGCTCCGGCCCCCCCCCAGCACCCGCCTGCCCCCATGCCGCTGGCCGCGCGCCCCACGTGACCAGAACGGCCATCGCCAGCAGGACCCCAAAGCGCGAGCACATGACGCTGGTTAGTTGTTCGTTGAGGCCTGAAATTTCGACGCCCATGTGGAGGAAGTCAAGCGCGAAAAGCACTTTTATCGAAATTTAATCTACATGCTCTGCAACTCACAGTGGATCAGTGTGGTAGCATCCCGTCGGCTTAGGTTTCGTCCACGGGGGGATAAGGCCACATCTCATGGTTACGAGCGTGTGGGGTGCCTCATTCGTTACTACGGGCAGCCGGGTGGTGGGCCGCCCGTCGGTGGTGTGGGCTATCTGGCTTGGGTCAACTTCTTGAATGTTGAGGTGCTCAACAACGTCGCTGAGGCGGGTGAAAGCAACACGTCTACACATAGCACCAATTTACCGGGCCGGGCTTTTTCGGGTTTATTTCACCCCCCAGCCTTATAAGCTTCCGATAATTCCCCGATCCTTCGCGGCGGGCCAAGCTTAGCGCCCGCTAGGCGTTTCTGAAAGCGAATAAAAGCCTCTTCTATATAGGGGTGCCAATAATTCGGCCAAACTGCCCGTTGAGGTTCAAGTTGTTCAGGGTCAGTCGGGCCATACGCAGCCCATCTAAGGACGGGTTTCAGGTACGTTCTATGGCTAGTCTAAGGGGGGGCCGATAACTAGGCCTGAGGGATGGTTTTGCCTCTCAGCCGCCGTGAGATATTGTCGAACGATCAGCCACCGAAAACGTCCCATTCTACTTTAAAGACTTTAAAAAGTGCAACACTATAGTTATTGTTAGTATTCCACTAAGGCCCTCACATGCTCGCGGTATTCGTCGAGCAGCTCATTAGACTCTTTCAACACGGGCAGCGCGGCCAGCTCTCTCACCCGCCTACGTGACTCCTAGAGGCGTTTTTTTGAGAGCCTTGGGTCTTGGTTTACGCGGGCTAGCAGATCAGAAGTGCCCGAGAGGTTGCTCAGATGCGGACTTAGGTGTGGGCGGAATCCTTTGTAAGTATGCGTTACGGAAGCGGTGGCAGCCCAAGCTCGGAGAGGTATTCGTTGTGCTTGCGGGTGGCTGCCTCGATTTGCTGTTCGAGTGAGACGAGATCGGCGTGGGTGGCGGCGAGGTCAATTTCTTCATCTGCTTTCGCGGTGCTGATGTAGCGCGAGATGTTCAGGTTGAACTCGTTCTTCGCAATCTCGTCCATCGAGACCCGACGCGAATACCGATCCTCCTGTGTGCGGTGCTGATAAGTGCCTACGATCTTGGCGATTTCTTCGAGCCGGAGCCGGTTTTGCCGCTTGCCCGGCTCGAAGTGCTCGGCTGCGTTGATGAACAGCACATCGTCGGGCCGCTTGCAGCGCTTGAGTACCAAGATGCAGACAGGAATACCCGTCGAGTAGAACAGATTCGACGGCAAACCGATCACGGTGTCGATGTGCCCATCCTTGAGCAGCTTGGTGCGGATGCGCTCTTCCGCGCCGCCGCGAAACAGCACCCCGTGCGGTAGGATAATGGCCATCACCCCCTCAGGCTTCAGGAAGTGGAAGCCGTGAAGCAGAAAGGCAAAATCAGCTGCTGATTTGGGGGCTAGTCCGTGGTTCTTGAAGCGGACGTCTTCGGCTATCGCATCAGTGGGCTCCCAGCGGTAGCTGAACGGCGGGTTGGCCACCACCGCGTCGAACTTGGGCATCTTGGCCGGGTTGCTCTCGCGCAGCATATCCCAGTCGTTGGTGAGGGTGTCGCCGTGGAAGATGTCGAACTCGGTATCCTTCATCCCATGCAGCAGCATGTTCATCCGCGCGAGGTTGTAGGTGGTGATGTTCCTTTCTTGCCCGTAGATTTTGCTGATGCCATTCGGCCCCATCAGGCGCCGCACGTTTAGCAGCAGCGAGCCCGAGCCGCAGGCGAAGTCCATGACGCTGTCGAGGGTGACGATCTCAGACAGGATGCTAGATATCTGTTGCGGCGTGTAAAACTCGCCCGCTTTCTTGCCCGAGCCTGCCGCAAACTGGCCGATCAGGTACTCATAGGCATCGCCCAGCGTGTCGCTGTCGGTAGAGAAGTCTGCAAGGCCACGCGAAATCTCGCCCACGATTGCACACAGCTGCTTGTTGCGTTCGGGATAGGTACGGCCGAGCTTGTCAGAGCCCAGATTGATCTCCGAAAAGAGCCCGCGAAACGTGCTATCGAACGACTCCTCTTCGATGTAGCGTAGACCCTCCTCCAGTACGTGTAGCAGCTCTTTGTCTTGAGTGCGTGCCAACTCCGCAATGGTACTCCAGAGGTGCTCTGGGCGGATCAAGTAGTGCACCTTGAGGCGCATCTGCTTTTGGAACAGGACGATATCCTCCAACGGCGTTTGTGAATACCACTGCGTCAGGGGGCTGCGGCGGTCGTCGGGGGCAAGGCGGGGCCAGTCGGGGCCCAGCTCTTTTTGGGCGGCGGCCTCGTAGTTATCAGACAGGTAGCGCAGGAACAGGAACGCGAGCATGTAGTCGCGGAAGTCGTCGGCGCTCATGGCCCCACGCAGCCGGTCGGCGATGGCCCAGAGGGTCTTGCCAAGTCGCTGCTTGTCTGCGTCGCTCATTGCTGGGTAATCGAAGTTGCGGATGAAGCTTGTGCAGGTGGTGCTGAGAAGACGTCTGATGGTGTTGGCATCTCAATTGGGTCACTGGCAACCTGCTTTGGGAAATATTTGGGGTTGAACGCAAAACGTTCTGTGAAATCTGCCAACATCGTCTGAAAGTGGCGCTTGTTCTCCTCAAGCATTTCTCGGGGTTCATATAGAGAGTATTTTCCGTGGCTTAAAAGATTTATGAGTCTTTTATGAAGGATGCCGTCCAGATCATCTTGATGTTTAATAATGCAATCTTCAAATTTATCGTAACCGAGAAAGCTAGCTGTTCTTTCTGCAATCACACGTAACATGTTAAAGTGGTGAGTGTATATCTGTCCGCTACGCGCAACCTCATGAAGTTCCAGCAGGCTTGCTATGTGATGAAAGAATGGCGTATCAGTTGTATCTACTAAGCTATAAGCTCCTGTCTTATCAGGCTTGCCGAGAAAGAAAAATTGATTTCCCTTTACCCGAGATAGCTCGTTAAACAGCACATTAAAAAACAGGGGGTGATGAGTTGAGATAACTGTTTTTAGGGAATTAGATTTATCTTTTAGAAGATGTGCAAGATGCGCGGCAACAGCTACAGAATTTTGTTCATCTAGCGATGAGATTGGATCATCGATATAGAGATACTTAGCCCAATCATATGTGGTTGCTTTTCGCCCAGTGGAAGCGCTAGTCTCCCCTAATGGCTTTTCTTTAGTTATTGCCAATTGAGCAATGGCTAAGAAAAAGCACCATATAAATAAATTCTCCTCACCTCTCGAAATCTTGATTGGTAGCGGAATAGTGTCCTTATCTCTTTCTCGGAAGAACTGAATAGCTGGTGGACGAATTTGCTCTGGAGTTTCTAAACTGTCTTGGCCTTTGCGACGATCACGCAAAATATTGAAGCTAAAATCTGCATATCGCTCAAGCAGCACAGCAATTTTCTCATCCATTGGGTAATCACGCAAGCCATCAAAAAATGAGGAATCATCATTAAGCTCAAGTAATCGTTCTGTATCGTTCTCCAGGTCGTTATCCCAGTTGAAGAGATCCTCAGTATAGGCGTTGAAATAAAGCGTGTCTTGTTGTGTAACCAGCCCTGCCGCATCCCTTAGCTTTCCTATATCCTTGAACTCAACTGATAGACGTGTCTTACCGGTACCATTATAGGCGTAAAGCACGATAAATCTCTTATCTACAAGAAGTGAACGTAGCTTTACGGCAACGTCGCGTAGGCTGTTAAAGGTCTCCTTACTCATAACAAGTCCCGGTTTGTTAATGGAAATAGCTGCTGAATCAGACCCTGCTTGTGGTCCATATGGGTCTTTATCTTCTTGCGCTGGTAGTTAATGAGCGCATCAAGTGAGGATAACAATTTACCCAAATGTTGCTGCTCACTTAGCCCGCGTTCATCTTTGTTAGAGGGCACAAGAAGCGGCATATCAGAGTATTGCGTCGCATTGATACCTGGCTGTCCACTTCTCTCGGAGTTGGCTTTGATCCATTCCCAATAGCTGTTTGTCAAAAGATATTGAGATATAAAATCGCTATTACCTTTTTGTGGATCAGGCTTCAGTCTAATAAGGTACCCTGCAAAAACAAGTAATCCGTCATTTACGTCGTATTTATACGATTTCCCCACGCTGGCACCTGTCCTTGCTAAAGCAATATCACCGTCTGCTAAGTATGAATATTCCATTACTTCAGCTTTAACTGAGACTCTATTCTCTGATATAAACTTACCTTCTTCAGAAATATCTGTTATTCTGAGGTAAGTGGGTAGCTGATCAGAATATGGTACGGCAGGTGCATTTAAGCCGTATTCAGGTGCATACATTAGCAATTCTCCCAGCTTTTTCTCCTCCCACTCGCCCGCGTCGGCGAATTCGGGGAAGCGCAGGCGAGGCACGGTCTTTCCCGCCTGGGGGAAGAGCTGCTGCATGAGGCCGCGTTTGTGTACTTTGAGGGCCTCTAGCTTGCGGGTGTGGGCCGTGATCAGCTCATCGAGCGAGCTAAGGCAATCGGCGATTTTCTGCTGTTCTGCTAGGGAGGGGATTTGAATAACTAATTTTTCAATTTGATCTTTGTTTATGGAGTCGAATATAGACCCGCCATTTCCTATTATTTTGGGCTGTATAGATAAAAGGTAGTAAAACATAAACCATTTATCTTCTTTAACTTGTATTGCTGCTAAACCTCGGCCAATGCAGACCTTCTCTTTTGTGATATTTAGGGCACCAACTGGAGCGCGGACTGATATTAAGATATCTCCATGTTCTGCAAGCTTTGTAACTTCTGAAGTCCACTTTGTTGGCGGATTAAGATATATTTCCCCAAAATCCGATTTCCCTTGATAGAAAGCAACACCAATACCAATGCTATTATAATTTTCGCCATTAGGTGATTGTCCTGCAATTACATCAGCAACTTTAGATAACTCCTTTTCTTCCCACTCGCCCGCGTGAGAAAACTCGGGGAAGCGCATGCGGGGGGTGCGGGTGCTCATGCCTCGTAGGCGTTGAGGCCCGAGATGTCGCGGCCCTGTGCGCGGCGGCGCAGCAGCGGGGCCAGGTCGGTCATGAGCGCCAGCTCGCGCTCGGCGCGGGCCCGCCAGCCCAGACCGAGCGGGGCCATGAGTTCGCTCAGCCGCTCGCCGTCGAAGATGTGGCGGCGCATCACCCCGTCTACGAAGGCCTGTAGAGCCTCAGGGGCCAGCCCGTGGCGCTCGGCTACGGCGCTGAGCTCCTGCGCGTGCAGGGCGGCCTTAAACCGCTCGTAGCCCGCGCGGATGACCGCCTCGGTGAGTGGCTGATCGGTGGGCAGGCTGCGGATGTATGCGGTGAGGTCGTCGCCCTCGTCTAGGAAGCGCGCCTCTGACCGGATCAGGCCGATGAGCTGATCGCGGCTCATGGTCTTCTTGTGCGGGCCCTGCTCGGTGCTACGTGCGATCAGGCCCATGATGTAGTCGTAGTCTACCACCTCGGTGGCGAAGAGCACGTACTGGAAATCGAGCTCTTGCACCTCGGGGGGCGTGGTGTCGGTGGGCTTGGTCTGTAGGGGCCTCAGGCGCTGGGCGGTGTCGAGATACACGCCACGGAACGCGCGCAGGTCGGAGGTGGGCAGCGCAGCCTCTACGGTGTCGCGCTGCTCGTCGGTGAGGTCGGTGTATTGGTCGAGCTGAGTTTTGCAGCGCTGCACCTCTTTGAACAGGTTCACGAACTGGCTGCGGGCGGCGTCGCCCTTGAGCTGCGGCACGTCTTCGGGTCGGGCGCTGAGGCCCTGCGAGCGCATGAAGCTGTCGAGCATAGAAAGGGCGTCGGTAAGGCGGCCAATAACTTTGGGGGCAGGATCGACGAGCCAGATTTCGCGCGCCTGCTCGACCGAGTTGCCCGAGAACAGCTCAATGGCAGTATCCACCTGCTGCTGCTGCTGGCGGAAGTCGAGAATGTTGCCGAAGGGCTTGCTGTCGTTGAGCACGCGGTTGGTGCGCGAGAAGGCCTGGATCAGGCCGTGGTGCTTGAGGTTCTTGTCGACGTAGAGGGTGTTCAGATACTTAGAGTCGAAGCCCGTGAGCAGCATGTCGACCACGATAGTGATGTCGATTTTTTGAGCGTGTGGCAGATCGGCGTTGGGGTACTGCTGATCCTTGATCCGCTTCTGAATGTCTTGGTAGTAGCGGTCGAACTCGAAGATTCGGTGATCGGTGCCGTAGCGTGTGTTGTAGTCAGCGATGATGGCGAGCAGTGCGGCTTTTTTACCCTCAGGGTCTTGGCGGTTGTCTTCCTTTTCTTGGGGTAGGTCTTCCTGAATCTGGCGCACGTCGGGGTTGCCGTCGGCGGGGGGAGAGAACACGCAGGCGAGGTTTAGCGGGCGGAACTCGGGGTCGCTGCGCCGAAGTGCGTCTTGGGTTTGCTGGAACAGCTGATAGTACTCGATGGCGTCGTTGATCGAGGCCGTGGCTAGGAGGGCGTTGAACTTCCGCCCAGCCGTAGCGGCGTCGTGCTTAGCGAGAATGGTCTCGATCACCTTTTGCTTGGCTACCGCTTCGCCAGGCTTAGGCTGGTTTTGGCCTTCGGGCTTGTAGTAGTCTACGTGGAAACTGAGGACGTTTTGATCCTCAATCGCGTCTGTGATGGTGTACTGATGCAGGCACCGCTCGAACAGGTCTTGGGTGGTGCGGCTCTGTGCCTGTCCTCCCGCCGCTTGCACATAGCTAGAGTTCTGCTCGAAGATGGGCGTGCCCGTAAAGCCGAAGAGTTGTGCCTTCGGGAAGAACGTTTTGATGGCTTGGTGGTTCTCGCCAAACTGCGAGCGGTGGCATTCGTCGAAGATGAAGACGATGCGTTTGTCGCGTAGAGGTTTAAGCCTGTCTTTGTAGTTCTGCTTGGCCGTGTCATCTAATGCAAGCCCAAGTTTTTGAATCGTGGTAACGATCACCTTGTCGGCATAGTCGTCAGAGAGCAACCTGCGGACGAGAGCCTCTGTGTTGGTATTCTCTTCCACACATCCCTCTTGGAATCGGTTGAACTCTTCGCGGGTCTGGCGGTCAAGGTCTTTGCGGTCTACCACGAACAGGCACTTGTCGATGTCCTTGTTCGCCTTGAGGAGCGTGGAGGCTTTGAAGGAGGTCAGCGTTTTGCCGCTTCCTGTAGTGTGCCATATGAACCCGTTACCGCAGTTTTGCCGGATGCAGTCTACGATGGCTTCGACGGCATACATCTGATACGGCCGCATCATCAGCAGCTTTTGCTCGCTGGCTACCTGCACCATGTATCGGCTGATCATGCCACTCAGGGTACATTTGGCGAGGAACTTCTCGGCAAATTCATCTAGGTGATTGATTTTTTGATTGTCTTTTTCAGCAAACTGATAGACGGGTAGGAATTTTTCCTCTGCATTAAAGTTAAAATGCTTTGAGTTGTTGTTTGCAAAGAACCGTGTGTCTGTTTTGTTGCTAACGATAAACAGTTGAATGAAGCAAAGAAGAGAGTTTGCGTAGCCGTTGCCGACGTCACTTTTGTATTCGACAATCTGCTGCATGGCCCTGCGGGGGCTGAGTGTCACCCGTTTGAGTTCAATCTGAACGACGGGGATACCGTTTATGAGCAGAAGAACGTCGTAGCGATGGTGGCTGCTATGGGTATTGATCCGTAGCTGGCTGACGACCTCAAAGTGGTTCTTACACCAGTCTTTGATGTTTACTAGTGAAAAGTTAAGCGGGGTGCCGTCATCTCGCTCGAAACTATTGTATTCACGCAGGATACTTGAAGCTGCAAATACATCGCCTGTAGTGATTTGTACTAACAGTCTCTCAAATTCGCTATCTAATATCTTAACCTTGTTTAATTCGTTAAATTTCTCGCGAAAGTTGCTCTCCAACGCAGCACGATCACGAATATCTGGCCGATACGTGTATTTGAGGCTCTCCAGCTTCGCTATGAGTTCCTCTTCGGTTCGGCTTTCGGCGTCCAGCACTGTTGTAGGTTGATGGTTGCAAGTTAGGCGCATCTGAGGTTTTTACGTAGTTCAAGCTTTGGCGTTTTGCTGTTTTGACAGCTGCCCTACTAGCAAGTGGCAGTAGCCCAGCCCCGAAGGCTGGCAAAGCCGTCAGCGTTCAGGCGCTCGGCGAAGTCAAAGGAGTTATCACCCCCGCCAAACAAGGGCTCCTATGATTCTTTTTATTGGTAAGATTCCACCGAGGCCCTCACGTGTTCACGGAATTCGTCGAGCAGCTCGTTCGGCTCAGTCAGCACGGGCAGCGCGGCCAGCTCTCTCACCCGCTTACGGAACTCTGAGCGGCGGCTTTTTGAGAGGCTTGGGTCTTGGTTTATGAGGGCTAACATATCAGCCGTGCCTTTCTCTTTGAAGCGAGCAGCGGCGGCCAGCCTTTCGACTTCGCGGGGGGTGAGGGGGATATCGGGTAGCATGGTGAGTGAGGCTTTGTTGAGGGTAGGGAGTGAGAATAGAGCGCTAGCCCAAAGGTCGAGCAAGTGGGGGTAGAACGCGGGGCTTGAAATCACGGCGGGGGTGAGTAGATCGGGTAAGTCGAGGCCCCGTTTCTTGAGCTGAGCCCTGAGGCCCTTCGTGAACTTCACCTCTGGCCTGAGTAGGTACGGGCAGTCAACATAGGGCGGCGGTAGGGTGCCTTTACGGGCCGCTACCTCTGCTCGTTTGTCGTAGAGCGATATCTCGAACCTAGTCTTAGCCAAGTGCCGCTGTAGGCTCAGGGTTTCACCTTTACGGGCTGAGGTGTAGCGAAGTCTATCAAAGCCATGAGGTGTGTCGAATAAGTCGAGGTAGCACGGGACGGGGTGGGCTACGGCCCACGTGTCGGCCAGGTCGAGGCGCGTTACCCTTCCTTCACTCAGGTCGAGCCCTAGCGCGTCTCCTACGGCCTCAAACGAGCGCTCACAATCGTTTCGCGTTGCGCAGTGCACGTTAGACCCGTGCACAAGCTTGGGCACGCTGTACCTCACGAAAATGCCATGAGGAGCGGCCTTGAGATCAATCGGGCCAAGCTTGCCCGTTTGCATGCTGACTTGAGTTGAGAGCTGTCTTGGCTCCACACATTCAAGCCGTGATAGAACACGGTCGAGGTCGGCCCCATAGTGCGGGGGTAGGGCGATGCTTACGGTGTCGAACATGGCAGTAAGTGGGCCGCCTCAAACCCCTTGCCCCACTCAGGCTTCCATCCGAACAAAGAGGGGTTGAGGGTGCGGGGTGGAGCGATTCTTTCCCCTAGCGTCCCTATGTTATCCCTAGGGACGCTTTTGGGTTTGAAGCCCCTTTTCACCGTTGCCATTCGTGCCCTGTTTCGGGGGCTTTTCGTGCAGACTAAGGGTGTCATCCAGCGGGGGGCCCAACGTGTTCCGGCGCGGGCCACGAGGGCGCAACCCCGATTGCCGCTGCCTTTAACTAACAGCCCGTAGAACGTAGTTTTGAGCTGGCGAACGAGAGAGGCCTCAAGATTCACGCCCCACCTTCCGCTATTTCCCACCATAAATAATTGGGTTATAGGTGATTTTTTCACTTATCACCCATTTTCATTACAGCAGCATTCACTCCACAGAATTCCACAGAAAATGGCGTGCTTACAGCAATATCCGTCTGTAGAAAATGATAGCAGAATCCACAGACCACCGCAGATAATTGGGTGCTCATAGCATGCTCACTTTCTTTCCGGCCTCAGCCGTCCGTCGTTCGCGGCCACGGCGGCCCGATTCGAGCGCGGCCAGTAGCTCGCTCTTCACGTAAAACACCCGCCGCCCGATCCGGCGGTATGGCACTTTGCCGCTCATTCGCCACCCGTGTAGGGTGACCTTCGACACTCTCAGAAAGTCGAGCGCCTGGGAGGTAGTCAGCAGCGTTTCGGCAAGAGCCTTGTGCTGCTCGTGTTCGGCCAGCGCGGCTAGCGCGGCCTCTCTGATTAGCCCCAGTAACTGTTCGGGGGGTAGGGTCACGGTGGTGACCGTTTGTGTTGGCGTCATGGATGCAAAGCACCCCCAGTAGGCTCAGCTGATTATCATAGGTATGATTATGCCTTTGAATGAATCTTTCTATCCTTTTCTAAATCAGCATACTTAGTTTTCAGGGCTTCATTAAGCTTCTGAGGATACATAGGCCCAGTCTTTCTCTGTGATTCGCTCAACTTTGTACTCCAGTTAGGATTCTGCACTCCAAAAGCTTTTAACACCTGCTCTACGCTTGGCCTGTCACCTTGATCTGTGATGAGATCACCTTTTGCTAAAAGGGCGTAGGCGAGTTCGATCACCTCTGTTTCGCTAGGGCCTGAGTTTGAATCTCCCTTTTTGTACGGCTTGAACCTCAAGCTAATACCCTGAGCAGCGGCTGGGGGCTGATCCCCACCTGGGGCGGCGGTAAGAGTCTTTAGCTCAGCAAGCTCGGCTTCGGCACGCACTAATAAGCTTTTTTGTGCTTGCCAATGGGGATTGGTTTCTTTTGGCGGAAACCAACTTCTTAACGTACCATCTTCACATATTATTTGAACCCCACCATCCTTTGTAGGTATCAATGCATTCAGATTGTATTCTAAATCATTTGGATCAAGCGACATATTTATAGAAAGCTTGCCTCCTATGCTAGATAAATCTATATCAATTTACCCAAAAGTTAATTTTGAGACCTCATTAGTTTCATCGTCAAAGAGAACAACATATTGCCCTACGGCCCATCTATTATCCTCGGATTCTGTCATTTTTTTTGAATAGTCTCTGGCCTGTTCCCAAATGTAAATTACTTCACTTTCTCTCTCGGCAATCTTGGTGAGCTGCTCGAAAAAGTATTCAGGTCGGTATTCTCTCTTAATTTCGTTATACTCAGCTCCGATTTTATATCTTTCTACAATTCTATCCCAATCTCGAAAGAATAACTTTTGGACTTTCTCCTTAAACTCAATTCTAATAGGCCCTTTGCCTAGTTGTTGGTTTGCCATACTCTTTCTACCTCAGCTTGAATGATGGGACTTGTGAGCTTCACGTATTGCATGGTTTGCCGGATATCGGCGTGACCGAGCACCTTTTGCAGTACCTCAGGCCGCCCGCCCCGTTCTAGGAACAGGGTAGCGTAGGTTCGGCGGGCCGTGTGTGTAGTGAGCAGTTCCCATTTCGCGTAGGTGTGATCTTCGCGGCGGTTGCCCACAAATGAGGTGACAGCCTTGGCCGCGTCGAGGCCCACGAGTTCACCTACGGTCTTAAGGTAGGCGTTCGTCTTCTGATTCGAGATCACGGGCAGGCTGTAGGGCAGGTGACGCCCCTCGTGCCGCTTGAGTATGGCCTTGGCCTGAGGGGTGAGCGGAACCGTGAGCGCTTCGCGGGTCTTGTGGATCACAAGGTCGAGGCGGTCGGCTTTTACGTGTTCCGGCTTGAGCTGCTCGATATCCGAAAACCTCAGCCCCGTGAAGGCCCCGAAACAAAACACGTCCCGAACGTTTGCCAGCGCGGTGCGGGCGCTCAGGTCGAAGGCGTAGAGGTGGGTTAGCTCTTCCCACGAGAGGGCGATTTTCTTGCCTGAGGTCTTGCCGCGTGTGGCCTTTACTCGGCTGTAGGCCGTGTTCACCTTGTACCCCTGCTCGTGCTCTGCCCACCGGAGAAACCGCTTAAGAAGGGCGAGCTTTTTACCCACCGTGCTTTGGGTGTTGCCCTGCTGACTGAGGTAGGCCGCGAAGGCCGTATAAAAGCTTGCGTCGAGGCGGTCGAAGTCGAGGGCGTAGCGGGCCGACTTAGCGAAGGCCAGCAGCGAGCGTTCGAGAGTTCGGTAGGTCTTTACGGTGTTGGGTGACCTCAGGCTCTTAGCCTGTTCTATGAAAGCCGCTAGGGCCGTTTGCAGGGCATTACACGGGGCCGTGGGCTTGGGGCTATACTCTTCGTCGAGCGCTGCTTTGAACGCGGTAGGGGTCAGCCTATCGCCCGCCTGTAGCTCACGCTGTAGCCCTTGGGCACGGTCGAGCAAACGGGTGAGGTAGGCGTTCAGATCGGTGCTGTTCGGGTGCCCCTTTTTTACCCGCTGTTTGCCTTCGTCCCATTGCTTGAGGTGTACCCGCTCACGGGGCGCGAAGGTCACGCGCTGCCCACGGTCTTGCCACACGAGCAGCAGCGGCGCGGTGCCCTGTTCGTCAGCTTTGTTCCGGATCGGGTAGAGGTTGAGGGTAGGCACGGCGGGCCTCTACCGGACGCGGGCTACTTACCCTTGTTTGCCCGTAGAGGTACGCTAAGATAAGGGGTTCGGAAAACACTAGGGCGATTCTAGGTAGCAACTTTCCCACGAGGTAGCAATAGAGGTAGCAAAAGATCCAGATTTCCCTATCCCAACGAGGTAAAGCGCGTTAACATAAACTTCGCTTTTGGGGGTATAGATGCCTTTTCTCTCTGTCGAGGGTGGCCTAGATATTGGAGGTTCGATTCCGTCCATCACCACACACCTTGGGTGTTAGAGCCCTGTAAGTCAAATACTTACAGGGCTTTGTTTTTGAGAGGGGGTAACCTGGGGGGTAAAAACGCTCCTTTTCCTCAGTGGCGGCTACCTAGGCTAGACTGTTGCGCTGCACGACTTCAGGGCTGCCGTTCCCGTCGATGTCTTGGAAGGCCACCCGTAAGTTACCCAGATGGTCCTTCAGGTGGTACTCATACGCCCACGTGCCGCCGCCC
>VYLV01000020.1_pt1 | contig 22831 bp, 21 predicted proteins | sample 5114191 | NCBI WGS metagenome assembly VYLV01 (sample SAMN12291782, study PRJNA351875) | freshwater metagenome | isolation source: freshwater lake | place: USA: Michigan, Little Long Lake | collected 2013-08-08 | reverse complement strand
AGAACAGAGTAAATCTGTTAAGGCAGGTGCGGAACCCCGCAAGGGAAAGAAGCAGAAACCTAAATCGTGAGGTTTGGGAATCACCGTCCGTTTACGGCGGTGAGGATGTCAATAGAAGAGGTTTATCTTTTGCGCTCTCCAGCTAATGCTCAACGACTTTTTCAGGCCTTAAATTGGTCAAAAGAAAGATTATCTCAGATAGCTGCCACCACTTCTCTAGAAGAATTACGTCAAGAATTGGAGACCGAGATTGAGCAAGAAAAAGCCGCAGAAGTCTGAAACCGAAATTGTGCGAGTTTGTCCTGAATTATCCCTAATCCAGTATCTCCAAATTGATTATATCGGGGCATATTAACATTAATTATCTAGACTACAGTTTTTATCGCTGCATAAGTCGGAACATTTGGTAAAATTAGGATATATTTACTTTGGCTATCTTTGGTGTCATAATTTTGCAATGACAAACGAAAAACTCAGATTTATCGATCTTTTTGCTGGTATTGGAGGATTTAGATTAGCTTTTGAGAGCGTTGGTTATGACTGTATATATTCTTGTGAAATAGACGATAACTGTCGAAAAGTATATTTCAATAATTTTCAAGAAATTCCCGATCAAGATATTAGGAAAATTGCTATCCATGACCTCCCTGATTTTGAAGTGTTGACAGCAGGATTTCCCTGTCAACCCTTTAGCATTTCTGGAAAACGAGCCGGATTTAGAGATACAAGGGGAACGCTATTTTTTCACATCTGCGAAATAGTCGAATTAAAGCAAGATACAAGCAATCAATCAATATTTAGCATCTTCTTAACCTGATCTAGAGAATAAGTTTGACTATCTTTTTCTTCTTCTTTTGCTTGTATTAAATCTTCCAAATCCTCTAAGTCTTCTAAGATTTCTTTAATTTTCATAAACTCCTCATAAGTTAAAACAGCAAATTCTTTTTCGCCATTTTTGATTAAGAATTCAGGATGTAATTCAATCATTGTTTTCTCCTTAATTTAATTGTAGATATTTTGTCGATGTTTAACACGACAAATCACTTTAGTGATTTCTTCAACCTCAAATAGAATTCGATAGTTACCCACCCTTAAGCGATAATTAGGGGTAAAATTCTTTAATTGCTTGACATCTCCTTGTAAATTATCCTTCATTGCTTCAATTTTAGCCATAATCCGAGTCCGATCTTGAGAAGAAAGTTTTTCTAAGTCTTTGATAGCTTTAGGCTTGAATTGAATTTGATATTTCACATTAGACCTCTTGCATAAATCAGAGAAATTGACGATTTCTAATTTTCGATTTTGGATTGAGGTATTTAGGACTTTTGCCAGAAATCTATTAATTGTACCTCAATCAGGTTGAGGTGGGCTATCAAGCCCAAATAAAACATTTTATATTGATGGGCAAACCTTAGAACAAGCAGTAAGGTAGATGTTGTCAAGTTAGGACATCTAGTTGCACCAGGAGCAAGGAGCAGTCGTCCTAATGTAAATTTTTGTTACAAAAGCTGGCATTTCTGGGTTTGATAAGCTATCAAGCATTTAAATTGCTTGTTGAGATCAGGCAAGGGGGGGTGGGGGAGATTCAGCTAATTGCATAATTAATTTTTGAGGGTTCAAAAACGGCAAAAATAAGGATTAAATGGCATAAAATATGTAAATAGACTATTTAGTTAATTATTATTCATTCTTAATTCTCCTGACTCGGAGAATCTTGACTCGGAGACTCCTAATCCTAACAACAATTTTTAGTTTTCACAAGAGGTCTAATGAATCCCCTCGTCAACTAATTTCGCAACCTGCAAGAAATCCACTCCTCCCAAGCAGCAGAGGCACAATTATTTGTAGGATGGGTTAGCGCACTTCGTAACCCATGCGCGCGTTGGGTTTCATGCTTCAACCCAACCTACGTCTAGGAAGTCACACTGATTGGTCCCTCATCTCCCTCCGTCAAGGAGGCTTTCCATTCAATTAATTTCTAAGTGCAAGTAGAGAGTCACTAATTCTACCCGTGTCACCAAAGGCATGGTATTCCGTCAACCCCGTTAAGCTTTTTTCACGAAAATAACGTCTTTTTCGACCTTGACTTGATAGGTGGTTAGATTGCGTTTTGGGGGTTTATTCGTGACGACCCCAGTGGCGGTAAATTTTCCCGGATGGCAGGGACAAGCTAAAATCTGTGCGCCAGTATTCCATTTCACCGTACAGCCTTCATGGGTACAAGTCGGGTTTACTGCACTGATCTTTTTCGTATTTTTCTCCCAGATTAGGAGCAAGGAGCCGACCGGGGATTTTTTATCCAGAAAACTGCCTTTGGCTTCCAATTCTTTGAGGGTAATGCCCGTCACTTTCACAAAGCCGTCCGCCGCTTGGGCCGGGGTCATCTCTTGGTCGGTAGCCGTCCCTAGGATTTCTGGGGCGCAGGCCATGGCTCCGCCAACACCAACGAGGGCAACAAATTCACGACGATTCATGGGATTAGGTTTTTTCTAACAGCAACGTTAACTTTTAGTGTACCGTAGAAGCTCTTTCCATTCAATTAATTTCTAAGTGCGAGTAGAGAGTATTCTTGGAAGAATAATCCTGAGCCTCTTACTCACTTTCCATTCAATTAATTTCTAAGTGCGAGTAGAGAGGGCCAGTAAGCAAACGCCTGACATTGATTATTATTCATTCTCCTGACTCGGAGACTACTGGCTACTGACTCCTAATCCTAACAACAATTTTTAGTTTTCACAAGAGGTCTAATGAATCCCCTCGTCAACTATTTTCGCAACCTGCAAGAAATCCACTCCTCCCAAGCAGCGGTAAAAGAAACCTCCTACTACGGCACTCTCGAAACTCTCCTCAACGAAATCGGTAAAACCCTAAAACCGCGAGTCCGCTGCATTATCAACCTCAGAAATCAGGGTGCAGGATTGCCGGATGGGGGACTCTTTAACGTCAATCAATTCCCCAAAAATCAAGAATTAGAGCCTTTTACGGCGGTTTTTCCCGAAAGAGGTGCGATCGAGATTAAGGGAACCAAAGAAGATATCAAAAAAATCGCCGCCAGCGAGCAAGTACAAAAATACTGGCAAAAATACGGTCAAGTATTAGTCACCAATTATCGCGATTTTCTGCTCATTGGTCGCAATAGCCAAGGTCAACCGGTAGAATTAGAAGCCTATAGTTTAGCCCCGTCAGAAGCCGAGTTTTGGCTAAAAACCTCAAATCCATCCAAATTTGCCGCCGAACAGGGTGATAGCCTCTTAGAATACCTAAAGAGAGTGCTTTTACAGGCGGCTCCTATCACCTCACCGGCTGATGTTGCTTGGTTCCTCGCTTCCTATGCGCGCGACGCAAAAGCACGCTTAGAACATCATTCCGATCTTCCCGCTCTGGCCAATATTCGTCAAGCTTTAGAAAATGCCTTAGGTATCAAATTTGAACAGGAACGCGGAGATAAATTTTTTCGTTCTACCCTCGTGCAAACCCTCTTTTATGGGTTATTTTCCGCTTGGGTATTATGGCACAAGCAAAACCCCGATCGCGAGGATAATTTCGATTGGAAATTAGCAGCCTACTATCTCCATGTTCCCATGTTAGCGATTCTTTTTGAGCAGATCGCCGCACCGAGTAAGTTAAAATCTTTGGGATTAGTAGAAGTCTTGAACTGGACCGGTGCAGCTTTAAATCGAGTGCGACGAGAGGAATTTTTTCGTCAATTCGATGAAGGACAAGCGGTACAGTATTTCTATGAACCATTTCTGCAAGCTTTTGATCCCGATTTACGCAAGGAATTGGGAGTTTGGTACACTCCTCCGGAAATTGTTCGCTATATGGTAGCGCGAGTCGATCGAGTTTTACGAGAAGAATTAAATATCGAGGACGGTTTAGCTAATCCCGATGTTTATATTCTCGATCCTTGCTGTGGAACCGGCGCTTATTTAGTCGAGGTTTTGCGCTATATTACCGATACTTTACAGGAAAATGGGTCGGGTGCTTTAGCCATGGCTTTGGTGAAAAAAGCAGCGATAGAAAGAATTTTCGGTTTCGAGATTTTAACCGCTCCTTTTGTCGTCGCTCATCTACAATTAGGTTTATTCCTGCAAAGTTTGGGTGTACCTTTAATAGAAGATAGTGAACGCGTCGGGGTTTATCTGACTAATGCTTTAACCGGTTGGCAACCCCCAGACGAGGAAAGCAAACAGAAAATTCAACAGCTACAATTAAATTTTCCGGAGTTAAATAAGGAACGAGAGGCAGCTGATGAAGTTAAGCGCGGTAAACCGATTTTAGTTATTCTCGGTAATCCTCCCTACAATGCTTTTGCTGGAACCAGTCCCACGGAAGAAGCAGGTTTAGTGGAAGTATATAAACAGGGTTTGATCTCCGATTGGGGGATTAAAAAGTTTAATTTGGATGATCTCTATGTGCGCTTTTTTCGTTTAGCAGAAAGATGTATCTCTGAAAATACCGGTAAAGGAGTTGTTTGTTATATTTCTAATTTTTCCTATCTCGCTGATCCTTCTTTTGTGGTGATGCGGCAAAGATTTTTACAAGAATTTGATCGTCTTTGGTTTGATTGTCTCAATGGTGATAGTCGGGAAACAGGAAAGTTAACCCCCGAAGGTAATCCCGATCCTAGTGTTTTTTCTACTCAATACAATAAGGAAGGGATTCGAGTCGGGACAACTATCGGATTAATGGTAAGAAAGGAAGTAAGGAATAAAAATATTGATGTCTATTTTCGCCATTTCTGGGGAGTTTCTAAACGAGAACAGTTATTAGATAGTTTAAATAATCAAGATTTTGATGATTTTTATCAAGTCTCTAACCCAGAACAATCTAATCGTTATTCTTTCCGTCCCTCCGATGTTTCTTCTCACTATTTAGCATGGCCAAAGTTAACAGATTTATGTAAAGAACCACCTAGCAATGGATTAATGGAAAAAAGGGGAGGAGCATTAATTGATATTGATAAATCAAGTTTAGAAACAAGAATTAAAATGTATTATGATACTTCGATAACATGGGAAGAACTGAAAACCTTAAAAACTGGATTAACGGAAGATGCCGCTCGTTTTGATGCCAAGAAAGCTCGAATTAAAATCATAAATTTAGAATCTTATAATTCAAAAAATTTACAACGATACATAATTAGACCTTTTGATGTTAGATATTGTTATTATACTGCTGTTCGTCCTTTATGGAATGAACATAGACCGAGCTTATGGTTACAATGTTGGGAAGGAAATTCATTTTTAATCAGTCGTTTTAAATCGGCAAAAACTTCGGAAGGTTCACCCTTTTATTTTGCGATAGGATTATCTGACGATCATCTCTTATCTCCTGATGCTTCCTGTTTTCCTATTCGTCTAAGGACTAAATTAACTGAAAATAAAACAGCCACACTATTCAATACACAAGAATTTATCGACACCACTCTAACAGCTAATCTCTCGGAAAAATCTCGTCAATACTTAAAGCAAATGGGTATTAATAATCTCGAGGAAAATATCGAGAATGCTTCCTTAATTTGGCTGCACGCATTAGCTATTGGTTACTCTCCCTTATATTTACAAGAAAATGCCGACGGTATTCGTCAAGACTTCCCAAGAATTCCCCTTCCCAAGAGCCAAGAATTATTAATTAAATCTGCCGAACTAGGACAAGCGATCGCCTATCTTTTAGACACAGAAAATCCCGTTATAGGAGTGACAAAAAAACCGACTCCTGCACTGCAAAAAATCGCCTTGATTTCCTGCACTGATGGGGTAAATTTAAACCCAGATCAGGGAGATTTAATTATTAACGTTGGTTGGGGACATGGGGGTAAAAATGGCGTGACGATGCCGGGTAAAGGAAAAGCGATCGCAAGACAATATACAACCGCAGAAATGAGCGTAATTAGCCCAGAAATGCGAAAATTATTAGGAACGAAAACCTATGATATTTATCTCAATGATCGAGCCTATTGGCAAAATATACCATCCCGGGTATGGGAATATACCATTGGGGGTTATCAAGTCATTAAAAAATGGCTAAGTTATCGCGAGGAAAAATTATTAGGACGGGGATTAACTATCGCAGAAGTGCAGGAAGTAAGCGAGATGACTAGAAGAATTACTGCGATTATTCTCTTAGAATCAGACCTAGATGATAACTATCAAAATATCAAAACAGCCGTGTATTCTTTTTAATATCTTCGGGTCTAATCCTATGTGATGACAGCTTTAGAATCGGGGATAAAAATGACTTTTGCTGGCACTTTTGAGCCAGTGTGTTATGTGGAGATTAAAAGCGTTGGTTCTATTTCTCCTGCTCAAACTAAAAGCATGAGTAGTGATTTTTGTCAAGAAATTTAGGCTTATTTAGGAATACCGAAAAATCGCATTTATTTTAACTCTCTGGTTAAGATTTTTGCCTGTTCAATCCAAGCTAACATCACCGCGATATCGGGACATAAATCGCGTCTTTGCAGATTAGCCACCTGAAAGCGGAGAATCTGTCGATGCAATTGCTGAATTGATGTCTGTGCCAATTGCGGGATGGAAGCAATACCGGCATGAACCAACAAACCGCAGTATTGACAACCTACGGCGGGAATCGAGGCTAATTCCGCCATTGCCACCCACTTATTAATATGTTTAGCCTGGATTTGCATTCTTACTGCTAATTTTTCCTTACCCAATTGCGGACGAACTTTTTGCAAAAGTTGTGCGGTGGTGTCGATACCGCAATCCTTTAATTTTTGGCAATCTTGGTCACTTAACCCCGGCAAATGTTCAATTAACCAGCTTTGCCTGTGGATAAGTTGCGATCGATTCATCGAAATTATTAACTATTGATAAGTAGATTATAGCAGTTATCTTCAGGCTCAGATTAGCTGGTCGATGTCTCGTGAGAATCGATCCCCCTAGCTTCGGTATCCCCTTTTTTAAGGGGAAAAAGGAGGAATTCAATGTGTAGTTTTTATGAATTATACACAAAAAAAAGTTGATAGAACCAAAACGGTCTATCAACTCTAAAATTACTTCTTCAGGAACTAAAAATTAACGTTCTTGAAAGACGATTTTTTTGTCCAAGGAAGGACGGTTATTCGACTTAGAAGGATACTTATTGCCACCACTGCGGGGAGTTTTATTAATCACCGGTTTACTGCTCGCCGGTGCGGGAACTTCCCAATCGGTTTTCATCCACTGGGGACAATTTTGATCGTAGATCATTTGCAGGGCAGCCGCCGCGATCGCTTGGGGATCGTATTCTTCACTTAAATCCCGCACTAAAGGCAAGAAAGAAGCCATACGTTCCCCCGATAAAGCCTCTTTTAGCTGATTTTGCAGCTTGGTCAGGCGTTTTGCTTCTACTTCGGTGCGACTAGGAATGGGACTAGATTCCAGACGTTGACGCAAACGCTGTTCAATCTGACGTAATAAACGCCGATCGATCGGTTCTACTAAAGATATAGCAGTTCCGGTTTTACCGGCGCGGCCCGTGCGGCCAATGCGGTGAATATAGGTTTCGGCATTATCCGGCAGATCATAGTTAATAACGTGGCTGAGATTTTCCACATCTAGACCGCGGGCCGCGATATCCGTGGCTACCACTAATTTAATTTTGCCCTCGCGGAAACGTTGCACCAGTCGTTCCCGTTGCACTTGGCTTAAGTTACCGTGGTATTCATCCACCGTTTGCCCCGCTTCTTGCAGTTTGCTGGTTAATTCGGCCGCGGTTTGCTTGGTGCGGACGAAAATAATCGCCGATTCTAGGGGTTCGATCTCTAACAGGGGTTGCAGGACTTTTAATTTCGTCCAACCGCGAGGGATCAGATAAATTTTCTGCTCGATTTTAGCAGGAGCGGCCTGGGGTTGAGAAACCGTCACAGAAACGGGAGATTTCAAGAAATTAGCGATTAAATCGCGGATTTCCCGGGGCATAGTTGCCGAGAAACAGGCGGTTTGACGGGTGGAGGGGGATGCTTGCAGAATTTTCTTAACATCATCGATGAAACCCATACTGAGCATTTCGTCCGCTTCATCGAGGACTACCCAGTTTAGGGATTCTAGATGGAGTTTTTTGCGATCGAGCAGATCGATTACCCGGCCAGGAGTCCCGACCACAATCTGGACACCTTTTTCCAGACTGCGGATCTGACGTTCCATGGATTGACCACCACAGACTGTCAGGATAAAGAGACGACGATCATCAGAGAAATCTTTGATGGCGCTGGCCACCTGTTGGGCTAATTCCCGGGTGGGGGTGAGGATTAAAGCTTGAACGTTAGGATTTTTGGTGTCCATGCGTTCGAGTAAAGGCAGGGAATAGGCGGCAGTTTTGCCGGTTCCCGTTTGCGACATTCCTACCATGTCATGGCCTTCTAACAGGAGAGGGATGGCTTTGGATTGAATTTCGGTGGGGGTGGTGAATCCAAGCGTTTCTAGGTGTTGAAGACGGCTATCGGATAAACCTAAATTGTTGAAACCAGTGGTCATAGGGATTGTTTTGTGGGAATTAAATTAGAAAAATGGAAAAATTAGACTATTTCGCCGTAGAGATCGTAGGTATCGGCCGAAGTAATTCGGACCTGTACGATCGCACCTAGAATCGCCTCCCCTGTCACATAAACCAAGCCATCCACTTCCGGGGAAAAACGAGCGGAACGCCCGATTAACTCCCCTGTTTCTGGGTTTTCCTGTTCGATGAGAACATCGACAGTTTGACCGATATAAGCTTGATTTTTGCGCTCCGAGATTGGTTGCTGAGTTAACATCAACCGTTCGCGGCGTTCGTCCATAATTGCCTGTGGCACTGGATTGGGCAGGTCAAAAGCGGCTGTACCTTCTTCGGCGGAGAAGGTAAACACCCCGACGTGATCGAACTCATGACGCTTGACAAATTCCAGCAGATGGCTGAAATGTTCCTCGGTTTCTCCGGGGAAACCGACGATAAAAGTCGTTCGTAAAACCGCGTTCGGGATAGCTTGCTTGATCCGCTCGATAATGCCATCGTTGACTCGTCCTTGCCAGGGACGGTTCATCGCCCGCAGGATGTCGGGATGGGAATGCTGTAGCGGCAAGTCTAGATAGGGTAAAACATTCGGGGTCTCTCGGATCGCCTCGATAACCTTTGGCGTTAACCCGGTCGGGTAAGCGTAGTGAACGCGAATCCAAGGTATATCGACTTCTCCCAGCGCTCGCAAGAGTTCCGCTAATTTGGGTTCGCCATATAAGTCTAACCCATAATTGGTTGTTATTTGCGAAATGAGAATTAATTCTTGCACTCCTTGGCCGGCCAATTGTCGCGCTTCGGCCACAATGGACTCGATCGATCTCGATCGCTGATCGCCGCGCAGGTGGGGAATAATACAGAAAGCACAGCGATAATCGCAGCCTTCGGCCACCCGCAGATAGGCGACTCCTTCGGTAGTGGTGCGATAACGGGGTAGATTTTCATCAGCGATAAAAGTGGGATCGGCGCTGACTTCCTTGACGCGTTCTCCCGTCTCTACCCGTTCCACGATCTCGACGATTTTCTGATAATCTCCCGTGCCAACAATGGCCACGGCTTCCGGCAATTCCGTCAGGAGTTCATCTTGGAAATGTTGGGCCATACAGCCGGAGATAATAATTTTTTTATTAGCTTCCGCCAGTTCCACGAGGGTGCGAACGGATTCTTCTCTAGCTGCTTGAATGAAACTACAGGTATTAACGATAACGTAATCGGCCAACTCCTCGTCATTATCTACGGGATAGCCAGCCTTGGCCAGCAGTCCTAACATATGCTCGGAGTCGATCCGGTTTTTCTCACAGCCTAGGTGTGAGATAGCGATGGTTGGCTTATTGCCCATGCGATCGAGTATCAACCAAATCTTAAACTTCTCTAATGTTAAGACATTTTAACGGATTCCGGACTTGATAAAATCATTAGCAGTTAAAATATTTTCCCCCCTGTGGCCCCGTGGCTAGGCCTTGACCCTGTTAAAATGGGTGAGCGGCGCCTGGTTGGGGACGCTAAGAGTAGTAGACGCTGTGAACTTAATTGCAACTTTCAAGACAAAAAACCCGATTATTGGCGTGGTTCATCTCGCCCCCCTGCCCACTTCCCCCCGTTGGGGTGGTAGTCTCAAGACGGTGATCGAGCGGGCTGAACAGGAGGCGACGGCTTTGGCTGCTGGTGGTGTTGATGGTTTGATTATCGAGAATTTTTTTGATGCCCCCTTTACCAAGCAACAGGTGGATCCCGCCGTGGTTAGTGCCATGACTTTAATTGTTGATCGCATTAAAAATCTGGTGGTCTTACCGATCGGTCTTAATGTTCTCCGCAATGATGCCCATAGTGCCTTAGCGATCGCTACCTGTGTCAAGGCCCAATTTATTCGAGTTAATGTGCTAACGGGGGTTATGGCTACCGATCAGGGCATTATTGAGGGTCAGGCCCACGAACTCCTGCGTTATCGGCGCGAATTGGGGTCTGAGGTCAAAATTTTAGCGGATGTTTTGGTTAAACACGCCCGCCCCTTGGCAACTCCTAATCTGACTACGGCAGTTCAAGATACGATCGAACGGGGACTAGCAGACGGGGTGATTCTCTCCGGTTGGGCTACCGGTAGCCCCCCTAGTTTTGAGGATTTGGAACTGGCAGTGGCGGCGGCCAAGGGAACACCGGTTTTTATCGGCAGCGGGGCTGATTTGGACAATATCGGGCGGTTACTGCCGGCTGCCGATGGGGTGATCGTGGCTAGTTCCCTCAAGCGTCATGGCAAAATTACTGAACCGGTGGATCCGATCCGGGTGTCGCAATTTGTGGAAACGGCCCGGCAGATCAACGATCAAAAAGCAAAAATTAATAATTCTCTCCCTTCTTTGCCTCTGTCCACATAACCCCTTGCTAGAATGGCGGATAGTTTCAGGGGATAGCTATCCTAAGTTTTTAGGAATTGAAAACCTCCTAATTAACACAATATCGTTACGGGATTTTTCCTTTCGACAAAGTACATTTCGATTTGTGAAAATCTCATTAAGTAACGATTTCCCTCCTGACTCCTGACTCCTGAATTCTGCTGTAATTTAATCTAAATAATATTATGCGTCGTCGTTCTGTACCTTGGATTCATCGCTACTCCCGGCCCCTAATTGGGGGGGTTTCGATCGTGGGGGCGATTCTGACCGGCTATTTAACCATTACCAAACTGACGGGAGGGGCTGCTGCCTGTACCGCCGGGGCTAGTGATGGGGCTGGTTGTAGTGGTGTTCTTAATAGTCCCTACGCTACGGTTTTCGGGCTGCCCTTGAGTTTGTTCGGTTTTTTGGCCTATATGGCCATGGCGGTTTTTGCCCTCAGTCCTCTATTTATCAATGGGGAAACTCAGAAAAATCTCCGCAAAAGTTTAGAAAATAATACTTGGTTATTGCTGTTAGCAGGGGCGACGGCGATGGCGGTATTTAGTGGTTATTTAATGTATATTCTAGCCACGGAATTAAAGGAATTGTGTCCCTACTGCATCACTTCGGCTTTGTTCGCTTTAACCCTATTAATTCTCACAATTATCGGGCGCGAATGGGAAGGTTTAGGACAAATTATACTGCCGATGGTTGTAGTGGCAATGATTACTTTTGTGGGAACTTTAGCGGTTTACGCAGGAGTAAATTCCCCCACGGTGGCAGGAGGAAAAGAAGAAATTACCCAGCCAATGACAGCTGCTACACCTCCGTATGGTTGGGAAGTAACCACGGTTTCGGGAAAAGCAGAAATCGCCCTGGCTAAACATTTAAAAGCAATTGGTGCGAAGGAATACGGGGCTTTTTGGTGTCCCCACTGTTACGATCAAAAACAGTTATTTGGTAAGGAAGCGGGAGAAATCCTCAAAAAAGAAGGGGTTTATATCGAATGCGATCCCCAAGGGGTTAATGGTAATCCCCAAGCTTGTCGCGATGCCGGAATTAAAGGTTTCCCCACTTGGATTATTAAGGGTCAAGAATATTCGGGAACCCAAAGATTAGAGAAATTGGCGGAGATTTCTGGTTATACTGGCCCGATGAATTTTAAATATACAGTTCCGGGGCGCAAGTAGAAAAATATTGAGGGGTTGAACCTGGTTCAGCCCCGACATTTTATAGTGTTTGTTCTCTGGATAAGGTAGAACTTGAATTTTGTTCTTAGCAATAGAGGGAGATTGAAAGTTGCCAGATTTTGATCAACCTATACCCCAAGAAAAACTTGACATTATTGAGAAAAATAGAGCCAATTTATTTGCTTGGCGAGGTCAGTTTTCACCCCAACTGATTGAAACTATATTAACTTATTATTGCCCATCTAATTCGGTCATCCTCGATCCTTTTGTGGGTAGCGGCACTGTTTTGCTAGAGGCAAGTTATTTATCCCTAGAAGCTTATGGATTTGAGATTAATCCCGCTGCTTATATCATGAGTCATACCTATGAATTTATCAATGATTCTCAAAAAAAAGAAGTTCTTAAAAACCTGAGAAATATCATCGATCAAGAATTTCCTTTGAGAATTTTTGAAGTCAGTGACCAAGTAGAAAATTTAGTAGATAAATTGCAAAATACTAGGAATATGCTACCGGATCGGTCAAAGGTTTTATTTGATGCTTTGGTAATCATTCTTGATGTATGTAAGAATAAAATTACTCAGGAATTTATTCAGAAAAAATTTTCACATCTTAGCAATATAATTACTAATCTTCCCTACTCTCAAAAACCGATCAGGGTTGGATTATCTGATGCTCGTTCTCTACCACTAGAAAATAATCAGATAGATTTTGTTGTGACTTCTCCACCCTATATAAATGTTTTTAATTACCATCAAAATTATCGTCAATCTGCTGAAATCTTAGGATGGGATTTACTCAAGATAGCCAAGTCAGAAATTGGTTCTAATAGAGCAAATAGGAGTAATCGTTTCTACACTGTAGTACAATACTGTTTAGATATGGGTGACATTTTAAAAGAACTGGCAAGAGTCAGCAAGCAGCAAGCAAGAATTGTTTTAATTGTAGGACAAGAATCTAACGTTCTTGGCGTACCTTTTTATAATGCTGATATTATTGAAAAAATAGGTATCAAAGCCAAGCTATTCCAGAAAGTATTAAGACAAAAAAGAAAATTTAAGAATAAATTTGGTAAAGTTATTATAGAGGATATAATTAATTTTATCAACTTAAATAATCAAGTTAGCCAAGAGGTAATAGAACAAATTTCTAGAGAGGTAGCATTCGAGGTATTGGAAAGCAGTAGGCTTTTTGTATCTTCAGAAAACCAGCTATTTTTAGAATCAGCAATTGCCAAAGTCAATAATATTCAAAGAACACCAATTTTAGATAAGAGATTATATATTGATCCTGTTAATATTTGAACATCAACAAAAATACATGAACGAATTTTATCGTCCTCACTACACAAAAATAACTGCCTGTCTTAACAATCCTCGGTTGCCAGAATCTGATCGGGAACGTCTAGAAGAAGCTATTATAAAATATCGCCAGTGGATTATCGAGTTAGAATCGATTAATTCTGGTCAAGCAGATGCAGTAGAAAAGCTAGTGTCAGCTACTAACCGATATAAGCGTTTTATTGAACTTGACTTGATTTTTGATAGTTCAGATAACTTTTTGTATAGACAGAAAGGACAGTTAAAATTAGATAATACTATATTAGAAGAATTTTTACCGCAGCTGGTTTTCCGTAGTTTACAAGGAATAGATAACTCTTTTGAATTGGGTCCAAGAAATACCTTCTCTGGACTAAGTTTCCTATCCTCTCTCGGCAATATTGGTCAAGGTGGTCAAGCAAATATTAGAAGCAAAAATCAGGATTTTATACTGGGTAAAAAGTTATATCTAAAGTCATCTTTTGAGCCAGAATTTCAAAATTATGAATTGATTGAGTCTCATCTTGGCTATGTTTGTGCAGAGTGCAAAACTAATTTAGATAAAACTATGTTTCAGGAAGCTGTAGCCACAAGTAGAGATTTAAAAATTGCCGTTCCTAACTCTTTATATTTTTTGATTTGCGAATTTCTTGATATGACACCAGTTTCAATAATTTCTACTCAAATTGATGATGTGTTAATTATACGAAAAACTAAGCGTATTCCCGCTAATCTTCGACAAGAGTATCGCTCCTCAAAAGCAAGACAGCTGCACAGACAGGAATATGTAGATTTTTTGGATGCTTCTCAATATTATCCCGATGTGTTTCAAAGGATGATCAATAAAATACAAACTCATATTGATAATACAAATCCATCACTGGAAAATGTTTTATATCAAGGATATTTCTAAAAATTTTCTCGACATCAAGTTTAGCTAATTTGATGTATAATCAAGATGTAGATAAGTTGCTAATTATTGGTTATGACTCAGGTAAATCTACAAAAAGCCGCTAATATTCTCGGTGTCACTACCACAGAAATACTAACATGGCAAAAGAAAAAATTAATCAAAGGTCAGAAAATCAATCAAGTTGATTGGTTATTTAATCTGGATGAATTAACCAATCTTAAAAATAACCAATCCCCCGGAGAATTGAGAATTTTACAAACTGTTGAGCCAACTAATTACACGGTTATTGAATTATTTGCTTGTTGTGGTGGTATGGCTTTAGGTTTAGAAAATGCGGGACTAAAAACGCAATTACTGGTGGAAATTAACCAAGATTGTGTTAATACTTTAAGACTCAATCGACCCCAATGGAATGTTATAAATCAAGACATAAAAAAGATTAAATTTTCTGATTTTAGAGACAAAATAGATATTGTAGCTGGAGGTTTTCCCTGCCAACCTTTTAGTTATGCTGGGTTAGGGAAAGGATTAGAAGATTTGAGAGGGAGCTTATTTTTTGAGTTTGCTCGTTGTTTACAGGAAGTGCAACCTAAAATCGCTATGGCCGAAAATGTTCGAGGATTATTAAGCAATAAAAAAGGAGAAACCCTGCAATTAATGCTGCAAGCTTTACAGGAAATCGGTTATTATGCTGCTTATCAAGTTTTATCGGCTCAATTTCTCGATGTTCCCCAAAAAAGAGAAAGATTAATTATTATCGCCACCCGTCAAGACCTAAATATTAAACCCATTTTTCCCCAATATAAAAATTATACTATTTCTTTGAAAAAAGCTCTAGAGAATTGTCCAATTTCTCTAGGAGTAGAATATAAAGAAAGAAAAAAAGCGATTATGTCCTTAGTTCCCGCAGGAGGAAATTGGCGTAATTTGCCGATGGATATTCAAAAAGAATATATGAAAAATAGTCTCAAAAATCACGGAGGCCGGACAGGATATGCTAAAAGATTATCTTGGGATGAACCAGCTTTAACTATTACCTGTAGTCCAGCACAAACCCAAACAGAAAGATGTCATCCCCAAGAAACTCGTCCTTTGACTGTGAGAGAATATGCACGAGTGCAGTCCTTTCCCGATGATTGGCAATTTACCGGTAACTTAACCTCTCAATATCGACAGATTGGTAACGCGGTTCCCGTTAATATGGCCTATCATCTTGGTGGCTGTTTAATTAATATGTTGCAAGGGGATTATCTGGGGGAAACACAGCCAAAAACTGAACAGTTAAGCATTCCGGGGTTAGAAGTTAATTAGAGTTTGCGGCAAAAAGTTTGCTGGTGGGGGTAGGGTGTGGGGTGTGGGGTGTAGGGTTTTACCGATTTTGAGGGGGTCAATTACCTAATTTTTAGGGAAAAAGTCCCTGAATTTTCCCCCTGATCACTCCCATATCTGGTACTTTTTGATTTCGAAAAAGTCTAAAAGTCTTACCCAACAAGGTTTTTAGATTTATTCAGCAAACCCTAACTACCTCTTGCATGAGTGCATGAGTGCCTATCCTAACCAAGAAATTGATTTTGTCCGATTTTACTGTTCAGGGGGAATAACTTCTAACGGAATGCTTTCAGTTTCTCCCTCTTTAGATGGATTGACATCGGGACTTTTTTCTGCATCTGGAGTTTTTTCCACCGCTTTGGTTTCTGAGGTGGGGGGATTTTCGGGGGGTACTTCTGGACTGGGGTTATTTTCCGGGATGGGAGTGAATTCTACTGGGGTTTCGCTTTCAGGAGACGGGGAAACTTCGGGGGAAGCTTCGCTATTACGGGTTGTTTCCGCGGGAGTTTCTTCTATCCGGGGAGATTCTGGGGTAGTTGCGGGGGTAGTTGCGGGGGTAGTTGCGGGGGTATCTGGGGGGGTGTCTTCACTGATGTTTCGTTCTTCCTGGGGACAGGCTGCCGATTCTAAACCGAGATGACATCGGACTTCCTCCCGTCCCAAAGACACGGCAATTCCCGACACGGACATTAATAAAGCTAGGATGGGTAAGATATTCTTCATAAAATTAGACTTGATTCTACTCCTCGACATCACATTGTCTATTTTAGATAGGATCGAACTGATATTGAGAACCCTTTGGCCCCTCATTTCCGCGATTAGCGCGCACCAGGGGAACTTGATTAAAAATGTTAAAATCCGTGGTGCTTCCCTGCAAGGTGATTCCTCGATTTAAAGTTTCGACTACAGTAGCACGGTCAGAACTTTTAGCGATCGCTTCTCCTAATACTTTCATGGTATCGTAGGCGGTAGCAGTACGCCAACTGACGCGACCGCGCCAACTTTTCAGCGCATCTTTGGCAAAAGGATCCGTTGCTTGGAAACTCCAAGGTACTGCTAGAACTAATCCGTCGATGCTATCTGCTCCTTGAATAAGTATATCGGGTGTATAAAGTTCATTTCCGCCTAATAAGAGCATTCCTGACGATTCTTGGGAAATAGCCACGGCTTGATTTATGCGATCGCCATCTTTACTCAGGGCCAAAAATACCACCCTAGCGCCGGCTTTTTTGGCCTGATCTATGGCGGTTTTAGCGTTAAAATTGGCTTTAGTTGTGTCTATTTCCTTAACTATCTTGCCTCCCGGTTCTTTTATCGCTTTAGCAAAGGAATCCCTTAATTTTTGACTATAGGGACTATCGGAATTATAAAAAAGAACCACTGACGGAGAATTCTCTTGCTTACTAGCATAATTAGCCAAAGTTTTGGCCACCGCTTCCAGATAACTACCCAAAACTTCCTGAGATTTATCCTCAAGGGGAATAGTTTTCAGGGTTGATTTTCCCGTTTGACTAACACTGGTAGTCAGGGGAGAAAGAATCGCTAATCCTTCTTTTTCGTAACTTTCAATCGCTTTTTGACTAAAAGGATCGATTCCGTGGCCCACAACTGCCAAAACCTGACCGGATTGAATCAAATCATCGGCTATCGCTTTTGATTGTAACCCACCGCCATCATTAGCGATGACTATTTCCAAAGGATTACCCGGATTAGAATTATTAAACTCCTCTTGATACCTGGCCACACCTCGGAGAATTTCCTTGGCGCTGTTGGGGTCGTTAGCGATGGGGACAACGACGGCTATAGTATTTTGATTACCTTTTTGTCTAGCTTTGGCGTTATTGTAATAGATTTTGCCCTCCGGGTCGTTTGCTTGGGGAGTGGCTGCTGGTTGGTAAGCTGCGATCGCATTTGCCCAATCTTCCTTTTTAAAGGCCGCTGCGCCTTTTTCTTTGTTAGGAGTGGAATTAAGCAGTATTTTCTCACCTTGGCTAAATAAATCGGGATTTTTAGCCGTATTACTCACAAAAGTTGTCTTGGGTTGCTTGTTTGGGGTTTTTTCTGGGACGACTTCGAGAGTATCGGGTTTGGGAATGAGCATTTGCAATAGACTCCAACCCCCTAAACCTGCGGTTAAAGCGGTAATTATCAAAGCGAAGGGAAGTAACCAGTTAGATTTTTGGCCAACTCTAGTTGTAGCACCCGGGGAGACCACAACCGTGGTTTTAACCGTCGTTGTTACGGGATCCATCGCTTCCCTAGGCAGGCCACAGATAGGACAATCAGGAGTAGTATTTTCGCAGGGTTCATGACCTCCCGCAATCGCTTGCGTATAAGGTTTACCATCTTTAGGGATACCGTCACATTGCCAAGTAGTCATAATCAGTTATCAGTTATCAGTTATCAGTTATCAGTGGGTAAGTTATCAGTTATCAGATTTGAGTTTTAAGTGAGCAGTATGTGTTAAGTGAGCAGTATTAAATAGCAGTTTCTTGCCATCTTTTCACTGTTTACCGATTACTGTTTACTGATCACTGATTACTGTTTACTGATCACTGTTTGAGGACGTTGTCGTAAGCTTTGGAAATAGAGGCCACCGATAAGCAGTAAAAAGAGGATATAAGCAACAATTTGACTAATATAGAGGTTTTGACGATAACCAAACAGGGATTTGAGGAGGAGTCCGGGGAAAGTGCGATCGCTCAAAATTTGGGAACCGTCCCAAACCTGAAAACCGAGAAGACAGGAGGAGGGGAGAGAAGGACAGAAATTTTGATAAAAAGGGTCAATTTGACTTAAAAGACTGATTCCTGCGTCGATATGTTTCAAAACACCGATGAGTAATCCCGCAACGATTAAGAGTAGGAAAGTCCCCATAATTTGGAAAAAGAGACGGATATTAATTTTTACTCCCCCTGCAAATAGGAGAATTCCCAACAAAGTCGCGACACTTAACCCTGCTATCGCACCGAAGGTTTGTAGCTGCCAATCTTTTTGGAATTGGGCCAGGATAAAGAGAACTGTTTCAAATCCCTCCCGCAAGACAGCGATAAAAACGAGCAGAAAAATCGCTTTTCCTGCCCCATTTTCCGATTTTAAACCCGCTTTTACCGCATTTTCTACCTCAGATTTCAAATATTTGGCCTGTTGAGTCATCCAAATTAACATCCAACTCAACATCAAAACGGCAATCAGTCCAAAAGTGGCGGCCAGTAATTCCTTGAGCATTGGTACGAATGGACTAGGAGAGGCATCCACTTGAAAAAGGATTCCCCCTAGCAAAATACCGACCAAAACACTAGCGACTACTCCGGCACCAATACCACGATACACCCATGAGTTAAGTTGCGATCGACCCGATTTTTGTAAACAAGCGAGGACAATTCCCACCACTAAAGCGGCCTCGAAACCTTCCCGGAGAGTGATAATAAAAGTGGGTAAAGCGGAACTGAGATTCATAAGCTAGTCGATAAACTCTAACTTTGATCCTAGCTTAAGCAAAATCCCGCAGCATCTTGCGAATTTCCAGATTGTGTAATTCTTCTTGTCCGATCATACCGCGAGCGAATTCTTCCAGGTAAATACTGGCATCTTCGACGGTTTCTAGGAGTGCTTTGTACAAATCAAGGGATTTTTTCTCATGATTGAGGCTCTCACTCAAGATTGCTTTGATATTATGTTCATAGCTTTCCTCGATGGGGGCAATTTTTAAGCTAGGATGACCTTCTAAACCGGTGAGAATTTCCCCAACTTGTTGCGCGTGGGTGAGGGACTCCGTGGCCTGAGTCTGGAAAAATTGGACGATGGGGATGCGATGGGGCCCTGTCACCATCAGGGAATAGTGGGTGTAACGGACAACTCCCGCTAGTTCAAATTCCATGATTTCGTTCAGTTGTTCGATGGTTTTGTCTCTGTCTAGTTCTCGCATAAGATTCTCAATAATTTGTCTCTCATTGCAATTGTAGCTAATCCAGACTGGCTAAATAAATCTTAAAACCTTGTTGGCTAATATCTTTAGGCTTTTTTGCCGTCAAAAAAGTGCCAGATATTGGAGCAATCGGGGGGAAATTTTAGGCACTTTTTCCCTGAAAATGCCTAAAACCCCACACCCCACAAAAAACCTTTTCAGCAAACCCTAGGTACTGAATCGAGGCGATCGAGTCAAAAGGATTTTAGCTGGGGGAATAGCAACTCAAGAGGTCATTAAAGGTTTCATTTTGCCTTAAACCATCGAAAACAAAGTTATTACGCGCTAATTCGCCGCAAATATCCGGTTCTATGTCTAGAGCTTCCCGTAAACAGTCGATCGCTTTTTGTTGTTGACCGAGGGCGGCATAACAGCAGGCGGAATTATACCACGCATAGCGATCATCTCGATCGATTTTTAACGATTCTTCATAACAGGCGATCGCTTCTGTTAAACGCTGTAATTCCTGTAGGATCACACCCTGTTGATACCAGGACCAGTAATCTTGCGGTCGGATATCGAGGGCGGTACGATAATTAAATAAAGCCTCTTGGGGATTGCCCCAATCCCGGAAAGCGTCGCCGCGACGATACCAGGCCCAATAATCTCGGGGTCGCGCCCCTAGGGCCAGATCATAGGAAGTGATAGCGCGTTCGTAATTTTTCAGCAATCGATAGGCCTCTCCTTGCCGGTAGGCTGCCCAATAGTCCCCCGGACTATGACTTAAGGCTCGTTGAAAACAAGCGATCGCTTTTTCGTAGTCCTTTAATTCTTGTAGATAAACACAACCTTGATCGTACCAAGCCCAATAGTTATCATCCTTTACCTGTGCGGCGTTAGCATAACTTTGAGCGGCTTCTTCATACATTCCCAAGTCTTCTAGTATCATACCCCTTTTGTACCATGCCCAATAATCATCTGGATAATATTCTAAGGCTTTTTCGTAGCTGATTAAGGCTCCAAAATAGTCCATTCTTTCTCTTAAAATATTGCCTTGGTCATACCAGTCCCGATAGGTATCCGGACGGCATTCGAGCGCTCGATAGACAGTAAATAGATAGGTCATAGTCATCAATCTCTAACAATTGCATCCGTCAGTCTTATCAGTTATCAGTGAGAGTGTTAAGTGAGCAGTGAGAGAAACGGCGATCGCAATTGATCGCCAGTTGCTTTGACACTTTTAGAACAGATTCAGATCCGTTAAAGCGCCGAGACTGCTAGAGGAGACTAACTTAGCGAATTTGCCGAGAATTCCCGTTTTATAGCGTGGGGGGTGCGGTTGCCAATGGTTACGACGACGGACTAATTCTTCCTCAGATACATTTAAACTCAAGAGACGCTGACGAGCATCAATAGTAATTTGATCCCCTTCCTCTACTAGAGCAATTGTACCACCTACTGCCGCTTCTGGAGCGACGTGACCGACCACCAGACCGTAGGTTCCCCCGGAAAAACGACCATCGGTAATTAATCCCACGGAATCCCCTAAACCGGCGCCGATAATTGCCGAAGTGGGGGCCAACATTTCCCGCATACCCGGTCCGCCTACTGGTCCCTCGTAACGGACAACCACCACATCCCCGGCTTCAATTTTTCCGGCTAAAATTGCCTCTAAACAGGTTTCTTCCGACTCAAACACCCGCGCGGGTCCGGTGATTACCGGAGTTTTCACGCCGCTAATTTTGGCCACGGACCCCTCCGTGGCCAGATTTCCCTTCAAAATGGCTAAATGACCCTCTTTATAGACAGGATTGCTAAAAGGACGGATAACGTCTTGGCCTGACGGCGGTTGCTCGGGAATATCGGCTAAAATCTCGGCGATAGTCTGACCGCTAATGGTGAGAGCATCCCCGTGCAGTAAACCATTAACCAGCAGAATTTTCATCACTTGGGGAATACCGCCGGCTTTATGTAGATCCACGGTAACGTAACGCCCGGAGGGTTTAAGATCGCAGATAACCGGTACACGCTGCCGGATAGTTTCAAAATCATCGATCGATAATTCTACCCCGATGGTGCGGGAAATGGCTAAAAGGTGCAGGACAGCGTTAGTGGAACCTCCCACCGCCATAATTACCGAAATAGCGTTTTCAAAGGCTTTACGGGTCAAAATTTGGCTAGGTAGAATCTGTTTTCTAATCGCCTCGACTAAAACCTTGGCCGATTCTTCAGTACTATCGGCTTTTTCCGCATCTTCGGCGGCCATGGTCGAGGAATAGGGTAAACTCATGCCCATGGCTTCAAAAATGGAAGACATGGTATTAGCAGTAAACATTCCACCACAGGAACCGGCACCGGGGCAAGCGTTGCGTTCAATTCCGATGAGGTCTTCTTCACTGATTTTACCGGCGCTGTACTGTCCCACGGCTTCAAAGGAACTGACCACGGTTAAATCGCAATCTTTGTAGCGCCCCGGTTTAATTGTGCCACCATAGACGAAAATAGCGGGAATATTCATCCGGGCCATGGCAATCATTGCTCCTGGCATATTTTTGTCACAACCCCCGATAGCGAGGACTCCATCGAGACTTTGACCATTACAGACCGTTTCAATGGAATCGGCGATTACTTCCCTAGAAACGAGAGAATATTTCATCCCTTCTGTTCCCATGGAAATCCCGTCACTAATGGTGATAGTCCCGAAAAGTTGCGGCATTCCCCCCGCTAATCTGGTTCCTGCTTCGGCACGCATTGCTAAATCATTAATTCCCATGTTACAGGGGGTAATGGTGCTAAATCCGTTAGCGATGCCGATGATTGGTTTGCTAAAGTCCTCATCCCCAAAACCTACCGCTCTTAACATGGCCCGATTGGGACTGCGTTGGGTACCTTGGGTAACAATGCGACTTCTGTAGTTATCTGCCATAACTTTATCTTTCTCCAATGGCGGCTGACGTGTGCGATCGCTGCTCAAGTTCTCCAATCGCACCTTTATTTCTATTTTCTGACTTTTGGCCGCTCTGAGCAGGTTTTAGGACAGCCCATCTCTAAAGAAAATATAAAACTGCGGGAGTATTCAGCAATTCAGCAATAACGAAGAGGCTATGGCTTTAGAAACTTTCGGAATTTTTTGGTGAAAAGTAGGTTGTCTGGGCATTTTGTCTGTTAATTTATCATAAAGAGTAACGAAGAGTCCGAAAAATTCGGGTAAGTAGGTTTCGACAATATCTTTCCAGGGACTGTCGAAAGATGTACTTGGTTCAGTCATGGTTTTGGGACAGCCAGTGGAGCAAATCTGCCTCATTTTCA
>VYLV01000073.1_pt1 | contig 23295 bp, 21 predicted proteins | sample 5114191 | NCBI WGS metagenome assembly VYLV01 (sample SAMN12291782, study PRJNA351875) | freshwater metagenome | isolation source: freshwater lake | place: USA: Michigan, Little Long Lake | collected 2013-08-08 | reverse complement strand
TTGTACCAGAAGGCAATTGATAGCCTGTTAAATTCCCTTGTTTCCACCACCTCCAAGCCGTTCGATAACTTATTCCTGTTTTTTTGCCTAGTCTGATAGTTTCGTGTTCACATATTACCATGGCTGGCTATATCTGACCATATTTGTATTGAAACTTTACAATACATTAGAAAAACGCAAAGGATGGGTTACTACCCCATCCTCAACTTATCATTTACTGATAAATTATCGTTTCCAAGTGACTTTTGGTAGGATGTGATTCATATCTACCCGGTCTCTGTACTTGGTGGCGAAGTTTAGGAGGGAATCGAGGAGAGAATCGGAGAGATAGTGAGGTTGTAGGCCTAGATCGAGTAATTTCGTGTTTTTAGCCTTGAAATAATGTTCCTCTAACTCGATGCGCGGGTTGTCAAGATTGTTAATCTCCACATTTAACCCTAACGCAGAACCAGCTTTTTTCACCATCAGTGCCAAGTCACCGACGCTAAACAGTTCGGTAAATTGGTTAAAGACGCGAAATTCCCCCGATTGAGCAGGATTGGCGATCGCTAATTCCAAACAACGCACGGTATCGCGGATATCTAAAAATCCTCGCGTTTGGCCACCTTTACCGTACACTGTCAGGGGATGACCGATCGCCGCTTGAATACAAAAACGGTTTAAAGCAGTACCAAAAACCCCATCGTAATCGAGACGGTTAATCAACATCTCATCCATTCCCGTTTCTTCGGTGAGGACTCCATAAACCACCCCTTGATTGAGATCTGTGGCTTTTAAACCCCACATCCGACAGGCAAAATGGATATTATGGCTATCGTGGACTTTGCTGAGATGGTACATACTACCGGGTTGTTTGGGATAGGGTAAAGTATCCTTACGACCGTTATGTTCGATCGTGATGTAGCCTTCTTCAATATCTATATTCGGTGTGCCATACTCACCCATGGTTCCCAGTTTCACTAGGTGCGCTTCGGGAAATTCCTCTTTCATCGCGTAGAGGATGTTTAAATTGCCAACAACGTTGTTAACTTGGGTTAAAACTGCGTGTTCGCGATCGATCATGGAGAAGGGTGCAGATCTCTGTTCTCCGAAGTGAACAATCGCATCTGGTTGAAACTGTCGCAGGGATTGAATCAGAAAGTCGTAGTCATTAATATCCCCGACAAAAAGATCGATCGATTTTCCCGTTAGATCTTGCCAGCGTTGAATACGATGAGATATGGGTGCGATCGGTGTTAAGGTATCGCAGCCTAATTGTAAGTCCCAATAGCGACGAACTAAACTATCAAGTATGCCTACTTCGTAACCTCTATTTGATAGATGGAGTGCCGTTGCCCAACCACAATAGCCGTCTCCGCCAATAACCAAAACTCTCATACAATATCTGTAAAGTTTATATACTCGTCTTTGGTAACTCTAGCAGTTTTGTGTCACGCTTTACCAACTTAATCCCCGTGAACATAGCGGGGGTGATGGGGTGTGGGGTGTAGGGTGTAGGGTGTGGGGTGTGGGGTGTAGGGTGTGGGGTGTGGGGTGTAGGGAAGGAAACCTCTTTCATCTGTGGGGGTGAAAATTTTTTCATCGAGACTGACTCCTGATTACCACTGTCCACTGAAAACTCAAATCTGCTCACTGCTCACTGATGAGGGTATTCTAGAAAACTTGACAAGGGAACGGATTATAGGGAAACTCAGCTTGTCGGTCAAGGTAATAGAGCAAATCTCAATTTCTTTTTTACTTTTTACTGTTTACTTGATTACTTGATATTATGCGTTGGCAAGCTCGGCAAAAATCTTCGTTTCCTTCCCTTCCCCTATACGGATTTTTGGCATTTATTGTCGTTTGTCTGATTATTTGGGCAAGTTCTCTGTATCCTCGTTCTAATGCTCTGGTGGGGGGTGAGTCTCTCCCCGCACCCTTTAGGGAGTTTCAACCGGAATGTGCGGATTATGTCCTAGAAAATAGTTCTTTTAAGGATATATCGAGAATTTTTGATTGTAAAACCTATAAAAACTTATCAGATCGCGTGATTGTTCCCCTATCTCTCCAAAAAAACGATATTAGTCTCGATAATTGGCAAAATAACTCGGCAACAGCGATCGAATTAGCACCCTGGCCAGAAATTCATCCCCGCGCTCAAGAGACAAAAGTACCGATTTTAATGTATCACGACATTTTACCGGAAAAAGAGGTATTTTTTGACGTTACTCCGGGGGAATTAGAGGCACATTTTCAATTTTTGCAGGAAATCGGGGCAACTCCTATCAGTATCGATTGGTTAATTTCCCATCTGCGGACAGGTATCCCCCTTCCCGCTAAACCGGTTTTATTGACTTTTGATGATGGTTATGGGGGACATTACCAGTATGTCTATCCTTTATTGAGAAAATATGGCTATCCTGCCGTTTTCTCGATTTATATCAATAAAATGACTCAAAAAACTGGCAGAACCAGTGTCACTTGGCAACAACTCCGGGAAATGGCCGCCGATCCTCTAGTACAAATTGTCTCCCATAGTGTTAGTCATCCCCGGGATTTAAGATTATTGTCCGATGCAGATTTGGAGCAAGAAGTCAAGCAATCGAAACAAATCTTAGAAAAAGAATTGGGTATTCCGATTAATTATTTCACCTATCCAGAAGGGAAGGCAGACGATCGAGTGAAGGAATTCGTCAAAAAAGCGGGTTATCGGGCGGCTTTATCGATGAATGACCTCGATGAACATTTTGCTGGACAATCCCCCGATTTACTCACTATTGGACGCTTTGGGCAATCGCGCACCAGGGAAATTGTACCGCAAGCTTGGGGGGGTGATCCCTTACCCCGTAGGGATGGTGGTTTTAACTTTGCCACCACCATCCAAAAACGGGAAGTGGAATTCCCGACTAATACACTTGTTCTAATTAGTGGTGGTATTCCCAAAACTATCCACGCTGATAGTCGCTATCAAGTGGAGGAAATTATCGCCGGCACAGAAGCGATCGCGGCTGTAGATGGCGGTTTTTTCTCTCTCAAGGAATTGGACTCAAATCAGATGATCGGGCCGGTTTTAAGCGAAAATGGCGGCTTTATCCCGGGATATGAAGGTGAAATCGGCAAGTTAGAGGGTCGTCCTTTAGTAATCATTACCGATCGATGGGTGCGTTATCTTCCTTTTGATCCTGCCCGTCATAATACCCTAGAAGGAATCGCAGCGGAGGCCGGAGATGATCTCAAGGTTACGGATGCTTTTGTCGCGGCCGCTTGGTTAGTCAAAGATGGACAACCACAACCGCAAGAATCCTTTGGTACACTTTACGGTTTTGATGCCCTGCGTCACCGGGCTTTTTGGGGAATTAATCAGGCAGGACAGCCAGTAATCGGGGTTTCCAGAGACCCGATCGATTCGATGTCCTTGGGAGAATTATTAGTACAGGCAGGTTTTCGGGAGGCAGTGATGTTAGATTCAGGAGCAAGTACCTCCCTCGCTTATCAAGGTCAATCGCAAGTGCATTATACTCCCCGTCCCGTTCCCCACGTTGTCGCTTTATTTCCCCCCACAGAAACCTATATTGTTCCCATTAGTCATGTGGGGATTCCCTGCGTAATTTTCGCCGATTCCTGTGCTGCGGGGAGTTAGGGGACAAAAACTTATTAACCAGAAAACGGCTGAAGCTATGTATCTAAGAAAGCTCTCAGGGCAATTTTGTACTTGTTTTTCAGCCGTGGAGAAACCAGACCACCTTGCTGAATCTGTGCGAGAATTGTGGCTGAACAAGAGCCTTTTGGAATCGGACTACCCGCAGTGATTAAACTGGCTAATTCCGTGGCATCCATCTCCCGGGCAAATTGATAGGCAATCACAGATTCACAGACGATAAATATCTATTTTCAGAAGTCTTTGCGATCGCAATGTAGAGATGTTGCTTATTAGGGGGTGTATCGATTAAAAAGGCATCCCCCAGCTTGACAACCAGACTAGCCATGTAAAGCTCCATCTAAATAGGCTTCTCGCTGGGCTTCTTGGCTAATATCTTCGATTTCTTCCTCTGTTTTACCCATAAATCGCAAAACATCCTCTACTGAAATTGGAATAGCGGAACCATGGGGATCCTTCCATTCTGGTAGATCGTGAGTCCATTCGGCTACAAGAAAGGGATTGAGATGGCCAAAAGTTTTGTAAACCTGTTTAAGAATCATTTCTTCTTCTTCACAGAGTTCTTCATTGCCGGGATATTGCAGCAGGTCAACATAATGAGAATCGCGGGGAGAAATATATTTCGACCACAGGGGTAAGGCAGAGTCCACGGGTTGTCCTTTAATCAAATCATAAACACCCCTGAGAACCGGTCCATAATCCATTGATACATATCTATCCCCGGTAATTGGTTGATCCATGGTTTTTAAAGCAAGACGGTCAGCTATATAGAGCATTTTCAGCAACCCTAAATACTTCATCGGTTTGCCGTGTAGCTTTAAGAGTATAGCAGCGACTTCCACTGTTTTCTCTGGATGAAACCGAAATTTGATCGTCATAACTACTATAAATTCACTGCTTTTTTATGACACTTTTATGACACTTTTATTATAGTTATTATTCTACATCGGCCACATTTAAGATTTTGTCCCAGTGGTTGAGGCTTCTAGCCTGATTTCTAAAAGATGCTGCCATCGGCTGCTATAGGTATGATCGAGTTAAACCTTAGCCCAAGAGTCTAGCATGGAGATCGAACGTCTTAACGCCCTTTCCGATAATTATATTTTCCTCCTCTACGATCGCGCACAAAAAATCGCGGCCGTGGTGGATCCGGCCGAACCTGAACCCGTTTTCAGGCGATTAGAGGCTTTACAGGTGGATTTAGTCGCTATTTTCAATACCCATCACCACGGCGACCATGTGGGGGCTAATCAGGCTTTAATTAATCGTTATCCCCATCTTTGTGTTTATGGGGGAAAGGAGGATCGCGGTCGCATTCCGGGCCAGCAGCTGTTTTTAGAGGAGGGGGACCGGGTGGAATTTGCCGGTCGCTGGGCCGAGGTTTTCTTTGTCCCCGGCCACACTCGCGCTCATATTGCCTACTATTTTCCCCCGGTTAACCCCGGAGATTACGGCGAGTTATTCTGCGGTGATACCCTGTTTTCGGGGGGTTGTGGTCGTTTATTTGAGGGAACACCGGGGCAAATGGTGGCTTCTTTAAGCAAATTGCGATCGCTGCCTGACCAGACCCGGGTTTGGTGCGCTCACGAATATACGTTAAATAATTTAAAGTTTGCCTTGACAGTTGACCCTAATAATGCTGCTCTGCAACAGCGTTATCGGGAAGTGGAGAAAAATCGCGCTCAAGATATTCCCACGATTCCGGCAATTTTGGGGACGGAAAAGCTGACTAATCCTTTTTTGCGCTGGGATAGTCCCGCTTTGGAAATGACCATGGATAGCAGAGAACCAGTACAAGTGTTTGCACGGCTGCGGGGGAAAAAAGATAATTTTTAGCAGTAGCGGCGTCAAAAAAAACGAGCGATCCTGAGAATACAGGATCGCTCGCGTTGTCGGATCAGATTACAAGCTCAAGGGTTGCGGATCTAACTTCAAATCGGCAAGACTGACATCACCGGGACCATTTACCGCCACCTCTAGGGGCAGAGTGCCGTGATAAGCTTGGATTAAGAGGTTTTTTAAGTCCTCGATCAGGGGATAACGGGGATTGGCTCCGGTACACTGATCATCGAAAGCTTGTTCGGCTAAATGGTCTAATTTGGCCATAAATTCGGCTTCAGTTTCGGGAATTACCTCTTTAATACTGGCCGGAATACCGATTTCCCGTTTTAAACATTCGATCGCTAATACCAATCTTTCCACACTTTCGGTCTCGCTTTCTCCTCCCAATCCCAGGGAATGGGCGATCCTGGCATAGCGCCATTTCACGTTAGGATATTTGTACTGAGAGAAGGTGGCCTGTTTAAAGGGGGCATCGGTGGCATTATAGAGGATGACGTGGGAAATCATCAAGGCATTGGCGAGACCGTGGGGAATGTGGAAAATGGCCCCCAATTGGTGGGCCATGGAGTGACAGATGCCTAAAAAGCCATTAGCGAAGGCCATTCCTGCCATTGTCGCCGCATAATGAACTTTTTCCCGCGCTTTCGGGTCTTTAGCTCCGTTATGATAGGAACTGGGCAGGTATTTAAACAGCAGTCGGATGGCATCTTGAGCAAGAGCATTAGTATATTCTGAGGCTAAAACCGAGACGTAGGCCTCAAGAGCGTGAGTTAAAGCGTCAATTCCGCCGTAGGCTGTCAATTTTTTCGGCATATTCAGCACTAATTCCGGATCGACGATGGCCATGCTGGGAGTTAGGGCATAATCTGCCAGAGGATACTTAATATTATTACGGCGATCGGTAACAACAGCGAAGGGAGTCACTTCCGATCCTGTTCCCGAAGTGGTGGGAATACAGACCATCAGAGCTTTTTGACCTAAAGGGGGCAATTCATAGACTCGTTTGCGGATATCCATAAAGCGCATGGCCAAGCTCTCGAATTCTATCTCTGGATGCTCGTAGAGTAGCCAGATGATTTTGGCCGCATCCATCGGGGAACCGCCACCGATAGCGATAATCACATCGGGATTGAAGGTATTAATCACATTTAACCCCCGTTCGACGGTTTCTAGGGAAGGATCGGGTTCCACATCATAAAAGATATTAACCGTGATGCCGATTTCTTCTAAAACTTCCTCTAAAGCTGCGGTAACTCCTAGGTCAAAAAGAGGTTTATCGGTGACAATAAAGGCCCGTTTTTTGCCGGCTAATTCCCGAATAGCGATCGGTAATGACCCGTATTTAAAATATACTTTTGGTGGTACTCGGAACCAAAGCATATTTTCCCGGCGCTCGGCCACGGTTTTAATATTTAACAGGTGGCTAGGTTCGACGTTTTCGCTGATGGAATTACCGCCCCAAGTGCCACAACCGAGGGTTAAACTAGGATCGAGACGGAAGTTATAGATATCACCGATCGCACCTTGGGAGGAAGGGGTATTAATTAACACCCGGGCCGTTTCTACGTTGTCTTCAAAGCGCTTAATATGTTCCCGATTTGAGGGAGATGTATAAAGCACGGCCGTATGACCTCGACCCGCAAATAAGACCAGTTTTTCGGCTTTTTTCACCCCATCTTCAAAGTCTTTCGCTCGGTACATAGCTAAAATTGGCGAGAGTTTTTCGTAGGAAAATGGTTCTTCTAAGCCAATATTTTCTACTTCTCCGATTAGTAATCGGGTATCTTCTGGAACATAAATTCCAGCTATAGCGGCTAATTTTTCCACCGATTGCCCGACGATATCGGGGTTGATATGACCATCTTTTAGGAGAATCTCGGTGACTTTTTCCCTTTCTTCGGGGGAAAGAAGATAGGCCCCGCGATCAATAAATTCCTGTCGAACTTCCTCATAGATGCTATCGACAACGATTACCGATTGTTCCGAGGCGCAAATCATGCCGTTATCGAAGGTTTTACTGAGAATAATCGAGGAAACGGCCATTTTTATGTGAGCGGTTTCGTCAATTAAAGCGGGGGTATTGCCAGCGCCGACTCCTAAGGAAGGTCTTCCCGAAGAATAGGCCGCTTTTACCATCCCGGGGCCGCCGGTAGCGAGGATTAAATTAATGCAGGGATGTTGCATTAATGCTTGGGAAAGTTCCACCGATGGCTGATCGATCCAACCAATAATACCGGCCGGCGCTCCCGCTTTCACGGCCGCTTCCAAGACAATTTTGGCCGCTGCGATGGTGCAGTCTTTGGCTCGCGGATGGGGGGAAAAAATGATGCCGTTGCGGGTTTTCAGGGCAATTAGGGCTTTAAAAATGGCTGTAGAGGTGGGATTTGTTGTGGGTACGATCCCCGCTAAAATGCCCACGGGTTCGGCGATTTTTTGCAGACCAAAGGATTTATCTTCTTCGATGATGCCGCAGGTTTTGCTGTGTTTATACTTGTTGTAGATGATTTCTGAGGCAAAATGGTTTTTAATCACTTTATCCTCTATTACTCCCATCCCGGTCTCTTGTACGGCCATTTTAGCCAGGGGAATGCGAGCGTTGTTAGCTGCTAATGCCGCTTTTTTGAAGATAAGATCTACTTGTTCTTGGCTATAGTTGGCAAATTGTTGTTGAGCTTTTTTTACCTGTTGAATGAGTTCTTCTAGCTCTTGTCTATTGGTAACTGTCATAACAATTTTGTAGATAAAATTACGCTTTTTATTCTCTTATAGCGTTTTTCGGCAGGGGATTCGCTTAATCTTGGGATTTTCTTTATAGTTTCCTAAGCATTGGTATTATAGGATACTAATCCTAAATCCATTGAGCATAGGTAACATATCAGGACAGGCACTCATGCAAAGGGGAGAATAAATAATCAGTTTTTGATAACTGGATTTAGTATAAATTAGGATTGACCAGTACCTAGAAAAAGTTTGAGGACAGAGACTCAATGATCAAGTTACCAGAAATTCAAGCCGGTGTTCGAGAAGCTGGTTCTATTCCGCGCTCCTTGAGTGAAAAGTTTAAAGTTGATCCAAGCGATGTACTACAAGAAGGATAATGCAAGGTTTTTGAAAGTCCCAATCCTATTTTCTTGCACTAACATCGGACTTTAACAGGTCAAAAGCTTTATTTTAAAAGGGTTTTACGATTATTCAGCAAGCCCTAAATATCTTCAGAGCAACCGAATCAAATAGAATTAAATCAGTCAATTTTGATGGTGTTTTGAATGATTAATCTAAACCCAGTTTCTTGGCGAAATTTTTCCATCCTCTCCATTTGTGAAGTCTGAAAGTTAGGCTTTTTGTTATTAGCAATGTAGGCTTTTCTGGACGAATAATCCTCTATACCATGATTTTCAATAAATACCCGAATTGTGTTTCTTAGTTGCTCTTCTCCGTCTCCTACCCACACCGAATTTTTCCCCTTTCGTTCTTTTAATTCTACAAAAATCAAACAATTAGCATAGGTCAGCATTCCCTCACAGCGTTTATCCATACGACTACCATCGAGTTTTCTAATTTCAATACATTTATCAATAGCGGTAAATGTCACTTCAATTTCTTGAGAGTTTTCCACAATAGCAATCCAATCACTGGGATTTTCTGTATCTAAATAAGCGGGATTTTCTCGAGGAGATGGCGGATCACAAATTCCAAATTCATGCCGATGGGTTTGACTCTGACATTTTTTATCAAAGAAATTAATCTTCATAACTGTTCTTCGATTTCCAGTAAATCATCAAAAAGCTGATTTATCTCTCCTAGGGAAAGATTGAGATAATTTTCATCAGAAGGTAAACCCTCATAGGTAGCAAGTTCTCGGATTTCTCCTTGCTCTGTTAATTCATATACAATAGCATCTTCTGCCGCTATACAAGAGGCTTTCGGGACAATTTGGTTGAGCTTTTCTTGGAGATAATCGGCGTTAGAAATCGCTGATGATAGGATTTTTTTGATAACTTTATCCGCTTTGATAGCTAGGGTTAGATCGTTGATAATATAAGGACTATGAGTAGTCAAAATTAGTTTATTTCCCTGGGTTAAATTGGCAAATTCAAATAATTTATATAAAATCTTTTTCTGAGATTGGGGAAATAGATTCTGCTCGATTTCTTCCACAATATTTACAAAACACTCATTGCGGTATTTAGAAGATAACACTTCTAGTGCTGCCTTTTTTAGGTCATCGGAAAGATTATCATTAGAGAGAATTTTCTCGATTTCCATTTTTAATCTTTTTTGCTCCTCTCCACTGAGTTCATTGCGGGAAGTTTCTTGAGTTCGATTAATCGATAAAGCAATATTTCGAGAAACGAGAAATAAAGGAACAAAAGACTGAAAACCACTGGAAGCTTCTGATAGATTTAGTTGATAATCACTACCCACAATCTTGACCAGTCTATTAAGTTTATCAAATTCCAATTTAACCTCACCTACTGGCAAAGTCAAACTGCCAGATAATTCCTGTTGTGAGCGATCCAATTCTTCCCAGAAAGTATATAATGATTCTGGCAGTCCTTTGAGTTTTTCTGGCCATCTTACTGCACTCAAAAAGTTTCGCTCTGCCGGTACATACATAATTTTTGGTACTCGATACTTTGGATTATCAGTACGCTCGATCGATAATTTAGCATTTTCAAAACTAATTCTATAAACATCTCCATTGTATTCAATTTGGGTTTCGGGTAAAAAGTAATTGGTTAAATTTTGGTACTGACAAAAAGATTTAACAAAACGATTATATTTAATAACATATTTTTCCTCTAAATCCCCACGATATAGAGCTTTTTCCAACCAGCTTAATGTTGATATTAATTTAGCAATGCTACTTTTTCCAGTTCCTTGATTACCGATAAAAATCGTTACTTTCCGAACGTCGATAAAACCATCATTTTCTACTAAACCCGCCTTAATTGGACCGAAGTTTTTAACTTTAATTTGGCTCATTGTTATCCCCTTGATTGACGATAATAAATTTTGGGCAGTAATTTGTCCTGAAAAAAGCTCGTGTTGAACACGAGCTAAATTAATTAACTTCAAGGACTAATTAGCCACCAACCTTAACTACTGGTTTAAAACTAGGAACAACCAGTTCACTATCCTGTTTAGTCAGCTTATTGTATAACCGTTCCGTATTGGGGAAATTAGCGGCTGGTAGAGTCGGGAAACGACGATAGGGAACCGTATCTTCACCAAATAATTGTAGGTATTCCATGCTATTAACCATAGCACCGATAAAGGCTTTTAATCCCTTAGTTGCCAGAATTTGGTTATATTTCTGGATTTCCTTTTGATTCAAGGGAGCGCGACCTAAGAAGTGCTTGGTTCCCAATTCAATTACTTTCGTATTCGGATAGGGAGCATAGAATTCTTTCAGGTAAAGATCCGAACAACCTAAACCCTCAATAAACTCTTTCACCGTGATCTCAGCATTGCTTAATTTACTCTCTAAAGCAGTAAATTCGGCATTGATGATATAGGGTTCGAGATCTCGTTCAAAAATCTGACGATAGGCGGCGCGAACAGTATTTTGTACGGCAACTTTATCCAGATTAGTTAACAGTTTAAAGACCTTAGTTTGTTCCCGTTGAACCGTGACACCTTGACCGACACGAGATTGAATATCGGGTTCAGTGCGAATCGAGACCAAAGGTGTACCCAATTCAATAAAGCGCGGGGTTTCCTCTTTATCAACTCTTTGGCCGATATCTTCGCGGAGATTGCCCAAACGCACCATCCGTAACTGCATCCCTTGGGGAGTTAGATAGCGCTCGTAGGGAACCGTATCTTCACCAAAAGCTTCCGTATATTCAGGACTGTCGATAAGGGCATCGATTAAAGCATAGAAGCCTTTTTTCGAGCAAAGATCGAAATATTGATTCATTTCCTGACGACCGTAGGTGGGACGACCGAGCAGACGACGGTGAATATATTCGATCGCTTTGACCACATAGAGAGGAGTCCAGTAGATTTTCCGGAAAGCCTCGGATTTAGCTAGGGTTTTGATAAACTCGCGCAGAGTAATATCGCCATTTTCTAACTTAATCTCGGCCACGGACAAACGCTGACCTTCGTAGGGCATTCGACCGAAAACCTGACGATAAGCCGCTAAAATCACTCTTTGGGTGGAACTTTCGCCAAATTTAACGCTTACCCCATTGCTAGAACCGGGTAACTCGTTATTGAGACGGAAAACTTTCGGTCCCAAAGTACCGGGGAATTCACCTCGGGCGCCGGGGTTGCTATTTTGGTTATTAGTGGCAGGTCCGCGGTGGATGAGGATACGTTTGGTATCTTTACCAAAGGGAGCGGGACTAGAACTAGGTTCGCGGGTTTCTTTCGGGAAAATTGCCCCAAATTGGATTTCTAGGGGATCATTTCCGGAACCGTAAACGTGCTGATCCGGTAAGGGGCGATCGTATTTAGCAAAGGTGGTGATAAATTGGGGAACTTTGCGGAAAGGTGCGCTGTAGTTAAACAGGTCGATCTGCATCCCCCAGTTACGACATTCCTGCGCTTCTGCACCCAAACCCCGGAGATAGGGAACGGTTTCTTCGCCGAAATAGTCGGAATACTCCTGAGAATCGACTAAAGCATCGATTAACGCCGCTAAACCGCCGCTAGAGACGATCGAGAAGTATTTCTGCACTTCTTCCCGGGAGGAAGGACCGCGACCGAGGAAATGACGGAAAGCCAATTCTAGGGCGCGACTATTGATAAAAGGTTCAAAGAACTGTTTACGGTAGAGAGGCGATTTACCGAGACGACGGACGAATTCTTTCATCGAGATGTCGCCGTTTTTCACCTTCGATTCTAGGTCAGAAATGGACTGACTGTAGGCGCGAGTGATGTCCCGTTCAAAAATTTGTCTGTAGGTGGCCTTGATAATCGAAGATTTTTCCGACTCCGATAAACCAGTTTTCATGACAAACTTTTGCCGTTTTTCGGCGGCGTTGTAGTAGCTTTGGGGAAGACTTAAACCCTGTTGGTCACTACTGGGACGCTGACGCAGTTTATTAGAGGGGGTGGGGGCTTTTAATTCACCCAGTAGGATATTGAAATAGTCACTGATTAAAGTGGCCGCATCCTTGTCTCTTTGGAAATACTCGATCGAAGCGGCCCGCATTTCTTGTAGGGCCACGATGGTGGCATCAATGGAACAGGCATTTTCGAGAACTTCCCTTAAACCGCGGGTGTTAACGATCAGGATACTGGTATCACCTGCCACGATCGCATAGGTAACGTAACGCAGGAACCAGGATAAATCCCGGAGGGACTTCTGCATATTGCTCGGACCGTAACGAGAGACGTTAATCGGTCGGAATCCGGGGGGAATCGGGCCGCTAGAGGTGAAAATCCCTTTTAAGCCACCGAGTATGCCACTGCCGCCACCGGCCCCGCTTTCAGCGTAGGTAACGGTTCCTAATTTCATCCCTTCCTGGACGTTGGTAACTTTACCCGCACCCACCAGGGCCAATTCTTCCACGGGGGGTTTTTCTAGGTAGGCCATGGGTGAACCACCGGTAAAAATCCGGTTAGCTGCCCGCGAGACGATCAGATCGGAGTTCCGGGTGAGCGTTTGGGCAATATCTAAGCGCTTGCTCCCCGATTGGAAGTAGGCGATCAGTTCATTGAGTTCGGGTTTATCGAGAAAGCGGTCTTGTTGTTCTGCTTGGGTAATGGCAGATACTGGGACGGTTTGATAGAGTTGGGGACGCGCTAAGGAGCTGCCACCGCTTGCCTTAAGACTCATTGGATTTTAACTATCTCCCTTGACGATGTGCTGAGTTCTCCAATCGTGGAGGCGATCGGTCTTAAAACCAGATGTTTAAAAATTTAATCAGCATCTAGATTAAAACTTTTTGCGCTTCCTGAGATAGTTTATTAAGAATTATATAGATTTTTTTCGCTAAACTTACCGATTGGTCTATTCTGACACCCCACCCGTATGGGAGGCTAACCAGTCTAAATAGGTCTGAGAACCCGCTACAATCGGTAAAGCGATGATTTCTGGGACTGCATAGGTATGAAGTTCCTGTATCTTCGCCGATAACTGCTCAAACTGCTTTAAATCAGTTTTAATCGCTAATTGCCATTCGCGCTCGTTTTCAATCTGTCCCTGCCAACGATAAATGGAACGAATCGGGTAAATACTGACACAAGCTGCCAATCGCTCGTTAAGTAAGGCGATCGCTAAGTTTTCCGCTTCCGTTTCGCTGGTGGTTGTCACCAGCACCACTCCAAAACTGGTTAATCTTTCAGTCATACTAAATCCGTTGAGTATAGGCTACATATCAGGATAGGCAAGAGGCAAAAGGCAATAGGCAAAAGGAGGAATAGATAATCAGTCTTTAATAACCGGATTTAGTATGATCACTGATCACTGATCACTGAATTTAGGTGATCGCTTTTTCTAGAGCGGCCAGATCGGGAATACACAGAGATTCCTGCTGTCTTTGAATCAGGCCTTTTTTCTCCAATTTGGTCAGGGATCGGGTCACGGTTTCCCGGGCCAGGCCACTAATGCTACTCAATTCCCGGTGAGGTAAATTAGGAATTATCGTACCCTGGCCGCTTTTTCGTCCTTGACCTTCGGCCAAAAAGAGTAAAGTATCGACGACTCTGGAGAGACTATCGGCCTCGCGCAAACGTAAACGCCGGTTAAGTTGACGTAAACGCTTGGCCAGTAACTGAGAAAGACGAATTCCCGCTAAAGGCTCCGATATGAGCAGATTAATAAAATCTTGGGCGGGAATACTGCTAATTGTGGCCGTGGTTAAGGTGATAGCATCGGTGGAGCGGGTAGATTCTTCTAAAGCGGCCATTTCTCCGACTATTTCCCCTTTACCGACGATATTTAAGGTGACTTCTCTACCCTCTACATCGTAAGTACGAATTTTCACCCAACCATCCAGAATAAAGTAAACCGAACCACCCCAATCATTTTCTAATAAAATCGCCCGATTAGCAGGATGAGTGCGGGTGACAGCATGAGAAGTAACTTGAGCGAGGGTTTCAGGGGGCAAACCGACAAATAAAGTGGCTGTATCTAATAATTTTTGAATTTCTGCTGATTTTTCGGCAGGATAGCGTTTTTCTTCCATAGTTTAATATTTAAATTTTGTTCGTTTTAGGTGGGTGATTCTACAATGGAAAGTTGTGGGTATTTTTAGTTATCCAGTGACCGATAAACCAGATTTTTCCTCCCTACTGACCGAGATCGATCGGATTCTTGCCAAGGTGATTTCTTCTCTAGTTAACCCGCAAGAAGTTACTTCCGAGACAATTATCGCCACTCGTCAACAATTAGAATCGGCCAGAGCGCTGCTTTCTCCCTTATTGTTGCCCGATCCAACCCCTGAAGTTGCCCGTTGGTCGCTGGGAATGGAGGTGCAACCAGAGGGGGTAAAAGTTGTCTTTTTTCGGGAAAGCCAAGGACTGATCGATTTTTATCCTCTTTCTTGGAGTCTGGCAACGGGAACAAGCGATCGCTTACCCTGCCCTCAGGTGGACGAATATCTAATTAGCTGGCTATCTAATCGGGATTTTAGCACCGATTCTTGGCTCTGGGAAGCCCTAGAGCGATTAGAAGCTATTATTATCACCGATGACGGGGAAACCCCCACGGATGACCTGAAAAAAGCCCTTCTCACAGCGCAACTAATACCCCCTGATCGCCTATCTAGTCTAGAAACAGCGATCGCTACTGCTCTGGCCCATATTCCCACTAGCAACCAACCCCAACCCCAAACCCTACTGGTTATCGAAGGGAAGCGGGAGACTACCACTTTAGCAATAGTGGAAGTCCCGCCGCAAACTCGCTCTTTATCCCGTCAAGCTATCGCTCTGAGCCATTTTAACTACGGGGAAAACACCTATGAACGGGCCATACTCTCTCACTTAATTTATCCTCTCTGGCGTTCTTTTTTGCCTCTTTCCCGCTCCGCTCTCACCGATACTAATCCCTTAAAAAAATCTTTACTGGCAGCCGCTAGATTAACTAAATTAATCCTTCAAGAAGAAAGCGAATTTACCTCCTCTCTAGCCGGTCATACTTGGACGGTCAGTCGCACCGATTTAAATAAGAAGGTCATTATACCATATATAGATAATTTAAGACAAAAAGTTAATGATTTGTTAGAAAAACAGCAAAAAAGTCTTGAAGATATCGATCGAATAATTTTTAGCGGTAATTTTTTCTTAACCATTTGGCCCTATTTTCTAACAGAAATACAGCAAGAATTTGCTGGTTGCCATCTAGAGGCCCCCAGTCAGGAAAACTTCTCACCAACAATCTTGGGTTTGGGTCGTCTCTGTTTATTTTCGGCTCTTAGAGGTGAGAAGGTCAATAATGCTTAAAAACATCAACCTCAGTAGTAAAACTTAGGGTGCGTTAGACGGCCGAAATTGCTGCTTTGACTTGAAGGTAACAATCCGTCGTAACGCACCACCTATCATCAACTAAGTAGGGTCTGCTGAAAAAGTTTTTCCTAGGGGTAGGGTGTAGGGTGTGGGGTGTGGGGTGTAGGGTTTTAACCATTTTGAGGGGGTCAATTACCTAATTTTCAGGGAAAAAGTCACTGAATTTTCCCCCCCCCGATCACTCCCATGTCCAGTACTTTTTGATTTCCCAAAAGTCTAAAAGTCTTACCCAACAAGGTTTTTAGATTTATTCAGCAGACCCTACTTACAGGTAAAGCTTATAATGACAAAATAAAAAGCTCTGATGGTCAAGAAAGTTCTTCCGAATGGTTAGCTAATAATAGTGCTTATTATATCCATGGAGTTCAGAGAATAGATTCAGTTAATAATTTTACAGCCTCTGGCGATCAAGCTACAGTTGATGTGGTGGTTACTGAAGAAAGAACCCTCTATAACAGTCAGGGTAAAATTGATCAAAAAAATAGTGCTTTTACTACCTTATAGTTCGCTATAATCTTGAAAATGACGAGGGAAGATGGAAAATAGCTCAATATAGAACCATTAAAAATTTAGTTCGTCGATAAGTTGAATTAATCACAAAGTAGAAACCCAAAAATGAAAAATAGTTCAGATAAAACACATAGATACAATCATTGCTGTTAAATTTTCATCTTTAGACAGTATTTATAAAGTAACCATTAGGATAAACGAAACCCAACCGATTCTATTCAGAATCGTCATTATAAATATCTTGGAGAGTTTTATTTTCGTAGCGTTCCTGATCTTGATTTTTGCCGCGACGGGAAGGACGACGATATTTTTTATTGGCTAATTTGGGTTCGTAGGTTTCTTGACCTGCTTCTTTAATTTTTAACTTTAAACTTGACTCTTTTGTGCTAGTTTTCTGTAATGACTGTTCTCGTGCGATCGCTTCTTCTAAAAACTCTAAATAATGTTGGTAACGTTCCCAATCTCCCCTCACCACACAGTTAGGTTCCCGACGGTGAGTACAATCATTAAATTGACAATTTCCTAAAGCTAAAAGCTGTCTCACTTCCGGAAAATAAAAAGTTAATTGTTCCGGTAAACAGTTAATATCCGGTTGGTTAAATCCCGGACTATCGGCCAATAAACCCCGATTTGGTAAAGCAAATAACTCCACATGACGGGTGGTGTGACGACCTTTTTGCAGCTTTCCCGACACATCCCCCACCCGTTGATTAATCTCAGGAATTAGACAATTAATTAAACTCGATTTTCCCACTCCCGAAGGACCGGCCAAGAGAGTGATTTTATGGTTTAATTGTGCCAATAAAGCCTCAAATCCCCGATTTTTCTCCACACTGACAAAAAAAGGCCGGTATCCCCAACTAGCTAGGCGATCGCCCCAGACCTCTATTTGTTCGGGTTCCCCCAGATCGATTTTATTGACACAGACCGCAATTTCTAAGCCTGTGGACTCGGCCTTCACCAAAAAACGACTAATCAGCCAAGGATCGAGGACGGGTTCAGCAAGGGCAAAAACTAGCAAAATCTGCTCGATATTAGCAACGGCCGGCCGATCGATCTCGGTACTGCGGGGGAGGACTTCTGCGATCGCACCCTGCCGATCATCAAAATTGGCTTCCTCCACACGCACCCAATCACCAACCATCACCGATTGACCGATTTTTTGCAAGCGAGCGCGACGGGTACAGAGGAGATTCTCGCCCATAACGGGAGAATCCAAGCGTACCTGATAGAAATTCGCCTGTACGGCCACCACTGTACCGTATAAATCGGTTAATTGTGCATCTACCATTTAGGAATCGGGGCGATAGACTTTGAGAACAAAAAAGCTATCTCGGTCTTCGATCGATTCTATCTGATAACCCTCCACTGTCAGGCTAGTGGGAACCTGTTCGATTGGTTCCCCAGCATCTAACCAGACTTCCAACCGTTCCCCGGCGGTCATTTTCTCTAATTGCAATTTTGTCCGGACAAAATTAATTGGGCAGGGAGTGCCGCGCAGGTCTAAAGTCATAATTATTTAGGGTTTGCTGAAAAAGTTTTTCGTGGGGGTAGGGTGTGGGGTGTGGGGTGTAGGGTGTAGGGTTTTACCCGTTTTCAGAGGGTCAATTACCTAATTTTCGGGGAAAAAGTACCTGAAATTTCCCCCCCGATCACTCCTAGCTAAGGCACTTTTTGATGTCAAAAAAGCCCAAAGACATTATCCGACAAGGTTTTCAGATTTATTCAGCCAGCCCTATTTATGGAAGATATTACCTAAAAATCCCTCGATTCCGCCTTTCCCCACGGTTTCCCCGCGAACTTTTGCTAATTTTTCCAGCAATTCCCGTTCTTCTCCGGTGACACGGGTAGGAATCGAGATTTTAACGGTAATGCGATGATCACCGCGGCTGACGGGATTGCCTAATTTGGGAACCCCTTTATTTTCTAAAATCAGTACGGTGTTCGGTTGAGTACCGGCGGGGATAGTCAGGTCTTCTTGGCCATCTACCGTATTAACTTTGATGGTACATCCTAAAATCGCTTGGATATAGCTAATCGTGATATCCGATTTAATATCATTACCTTCCCGTTGAAATTCCCCATCGTTTTCCACGGTTAGATAAACGAATAAATCTCCCGGCAGCCCGCCTTTAAGTCCTGCGTCACCTTCCCGGGCAACGCGCAATTTCATGCCGTTGTCAACCCCTGCGGGGATGGTAATTTTCAGTTTTTTGGTTTCCTGTCTGCGTCCGGAACCGCCGCAAACGTCGCATTTTTCCTCGATCACTTCGCCAGCACCGTCACAGGTGGGACAGACCGAAACCTGAGCAAAAGTACCGAAGGGAGTACGGGTGGCGCGACGTACCTGGCCAGCACCATTGCAAGTAGTACAAGTACGGGAACTGGTCCCCGGTCTGGCCCCACTGCCTTTACAGGTTTGACAGGTTTCCAGATGACGGATGCGGATTTCCTTTTCGCCGCCAAAGACAGCCTCGCGGAATTTTAGTCTAAAATCGAGACGTAGATCCTCGCCCCGGGTAGGGCCTGTGCGTCGGCGGGCGGTTGCTTGGCCGCCCATGCCCCCGAAACCACTAAAGATTGTCTCAAAGATATCGGCGAAACCGCCCATATTGTCGGGATCAAAACCAGCAGCGCCCCCAGAAACCCCAGCTTCACCAAAGCGGTCATAACGATTGCGGGTTTCTGGTTCCGAGAGAATTTCGTAGGCGCGGTTAATTTCTTTGAAGTGTTCCTCGGCTCCTGGTTCTTTGTTAACATCGGGATGGTATTTTCGGGCGAGACGACGATAGGCGCGTTTGATGTCTTCTTTGCCGGCATCTCGCGAGACACCTAGAATTTCGTAGTAATCAGTGGGCATAGGGGACTATGGTTCTGCTGGCAATTTATAAATAAAGTTTAAGTCTAGTTGTTACTTTAACAAACTATACATAATAGTTTAGTTGGGTTATCCCTACTATTTTTGCTGGGGGTTAGGGGTTGGGAAGTGGGGTAGTGGGGAAGGGAGCAGAGAGAAGGGGAGAAAAAAGCTGAAAACTCACATCTGATTACTGATTACTGATCACTGATCACTTTTTAATCTACGGCCTCGTAGTCACTGGCACTCATTTCTTCGCCATCGTAGGGCTGATCATCACTGCCCGATTCCCCGGATTTAGTTTCCAGATCACTATAGGTTCTGGTTCTAGTGTGGGAGAGGGTTAGCCCCTTGGCGAAGGTATTGGAGGAAGTGGCTTGGGTGCGGGTGGGTCGGGTCAGTTTTTCGGTGACATCGATCGATTGAAACCCAGTACCGTTGAGGGGTTGGGTTTCCTCTTGTTTACCCGTGTAGATGCGGGTACCGATTTCGAGGACAATCTGACGAAATTCTTCCAGGGTGGTTTTTAGCTTTTCTGAGGATATGGAAGGGTTGCGCAGGGCGATTTCCAACTGTTGCCGCTTCTGGTCGGCCAGTTGCCGGATATCGGGGGCGACTAACTCACTGTTTTCCCTGAGGGTGACTTCGTAGCTATAGAAAAGACTATCGGATTGGTGGCGAATATCGATCATTTGCAGACGACTGCGATCAAATTCGGCGTATTTTTCGGCTTCTAGGCGCATTTTTTCAATTTCGTTCGGTTTCAGCCCTCCAGTATGGCTAATGACAATACTTTGTTCCTTGCCGGTGCCTTGGTCGCTGGCGGCCACTTTCAAGATGCCGTTAACATCGATCTCGAAGGCCACTTCGATTTGTGGCATACCCCTAGGGGCGGGAGGAATTCCCGTCAGGAGAAATTTACCGAGGGTTTTATTATCCCGGGCCATGGCCCTTTCCCCTTGCAGAACATGAATTTCCACCGAAGTTTGACCATCGGCAGCGGTGGAAAAAACCTGAGATCTACTGGTGGGGATAGTGGTATTGCGATCGATAATTTTGGTAAAGACTTCGCCGAGGGTTTCAATGCCGAGGGAAAGGGGGGTGACATCAAGAAGGAGGACATCTGCCACTTCTCCACCTAAAACTCCAGCTTGAATCGCCGCCCCCAAAGCAACGGCCTCATCGGGGTTAACAGAGCGATCGATCTGGCCCGCAGAAAAGAAACGGGAGATTAATTGCTGTACGGCGGGCATTCTGGTGGAACCACCGACGAGAATGACACGGTTGATATTGCTAGGCTGCAGTTCGCTATCTTTGAGGGACTGTTGTACGGGTTCGAGGGTTTTTTCCACTAATTCTCTGGTTAATTCCTCGAATTTAGCGCGAGTTATTTCCAATTCTAGGTGTTTAGGACCGGTTTCGTCGGCGGCGATAAAGGGGAGATTGATCGAGGTGGTAATCAGGCTAGAAAGCTCGATTTTGGCTTTTTCGGCGGCTTCTCGCAGTCTTTGGATCGCCATGCGATCGCTGGCTAGATCGATGTTTTCTTGGCTTTGAAAGTTCTCCACCAGCCACCGCACTAAGAGGTTATCAAAATCGTCCCCCCCAAGATGGTTATTGCCGGCGGTGGCTTTCACTTCAAAGACTCCCTTCCCTAGTTGCAGGATGGAAACGTCGAAGGTTCCTCCCCCTAGGTCAAAAACGAGGATATGTTGATCTTCGTTTTGTTTATCTAAACCGTAGGCCAGGGCAGCGGCGGTGGGTTCGTTAATAATTCTTAATACTTCTAGTCCTGCGATTATCCCCGCGTCTTTAGTGGCCTGACGTTGGGCATCGGTAAAATAGGCGGGAACTGTAATCACGGCCTCGTTAATCGGTTCTCCCAGATAGGCCTCAGCATCGGCCTTTAATTTTTGCAGGATCATGGACGAGATTTCTTGGGGGGTAAATTCCCGATCGCGAATTTTGATATTGACGGTATCATCGCGACCGCGTTGGCAATGATAGGCAACTCGTCCCCTTTCTACCTCGGTGTCTGGCCAACGCCTACCGATAAAGCGTTTGATGCTATAGACGGTATTTTCGGCATTAGTGACCGCTTGACGTTTGGCCAGTTGTCCCACTAGGCGCTGGCCCTTGCCGAATCCCACGATACTAGGAGTTGTCCTTCCCCCTTCCGAGTTGGCAACTATAATCGGCTGACCTCCTTCGAGTACCGCAACACAACTGTTGGTTGTCCCTAAGTCGATGCCGATGACTTTTCCCATGACGCTCTGATAATAACTATAGTTAATAGGATACAATCGCTGACAAAAATTATCCGCAAATTAGAAACGGGCTTTTTACCTCGTCTAATCTTGCCGAGGATGAAACAGGACAATTTTTATCCGATCCTAACAAAACTTGTCGGTAAAGTCCGCAAGCTGCCAGCGACCAGTCTATATACAAGAGTAACCCACAACCAGTAATTTTGCTGATGCTGCCAGTTAGCGATCGCCTCTGGCTATTCTTAAAATTCTGGTTTTTAAGATTTTTTTAATCATCCCGAGCGGACTTCCTTGATGTTGATGTCCCTAGCAGTGGAATTATCGCCCAATCTTCTTAACCCGAATTTTCGATAAATTTGGGTTAAGATAACCAATAAACCGATCCTAGAGGACTTAATCATGATTAGAGCCTATGCTGCCCGAGAGAAAGGGGGAAAAATAGAGCCTTTTGACTACGATCCGGGTATATTAGGGGATGAAGATGTGGAAATCGAGGTGGAATATTGCGGCATCTGCCACAGTGACCTAAGTATGCTCGATAACGATTGGGGACTGACCACCTATCCCTTTGTCCCCGGTCATGAAGTGGTCGGCACGATCGCCGCTCTTGGTGCTAAAGTCAAAGAATTAAAGATAGGGCAAAGAGTCGGTCTTGGTTGGTTTTCCCGTTCCTGTTCGACCTGTGAAACTTGTATGTCAGGGGATCAAAACCTTTGTGCTACTGCCGAAGGAACTATCGTCGGTCGCCATGGCGGTTTTGCTGAAAAAGTCCGGGCCCATCATAGTTGGTTAGTTCCCTTGGGGAACCAGTTGGATGCTGCCAAAGCTGGCCCGCTTTTTTGTGGTGGTATTACCGTCTTTAATCCGATTGTGCAATTTGATATTAAACCCACGGCCCGAGTTGGTGTCATTGGTATTGGTGGATTGGGACATATAGCCTTAAAATTCCTCAAAGCTTGGGGCTGCGAAGTAACCGCTTTTTCCAGTAGTCCCGATAAGGAAGCGGAGGCCAAAGAATTAGGCGCGACTCATTTTATCAATTCCAGAGACCCCGAAGCTTTGCAATCGGTACAAAATTACTTTGATTTCATCATCTCTACCGTTAACGTTAATCTCGATTGGGGTCTTTATATCGCCTGTTTACGTCCCAAAGGTCGTCTGCATATTGTTGGGGCTGTTCTTGAACCCATGGCTACCTACGCTTTTCCCTTGATTATGGGTCAAAAATCGATTTCTGGCAGTCCTTTGGGTAGTCCCAGTACCATCAATAAAATGATCGAATTTGCCTCTCGCCATGGCATTGAACCCGTTACAGAAACCTATCCTATCTCGCAGGTGAATGAAGCCATGGAAAAATTGAGAACTGGACAACCTAAATATCGCCTCGTCTTGCAAATAAAATAAAACCATCTCTATCCCGGACGTAACCCCGATGACTCAACCCCTCACTCCTCCAGTTATCGATTGGGAAGAACCCCCCATTCCCCCAGAAGACCTGATTTTTGACGATGGAGAACCTTTGGAAACACACCGTCACCGCAAGGCCATGAATGTCTTAATAACTTTACCAAATTGTCCGTCAAAAGCTGATACAAAAGTCTAGATTCTTGACACTCCCCGCTCTAAAGAGACGGGGATTCTTGGTTCACAGAGATTACTTGCTTAGACAGAATTGCTTCTGAAAAAGTAGAGGTATTCTCTCCCCAAGCGTTTATTGGGTC
>VYLV01000041.1_pt1 | contig 23377 bp, 18 predicted proteins | sample 5114191 | NCBI WGS metagenome assembly VYLV01 (sample SAMN12291782, study PRJNA351875) | freshwater metagenome | isolation source: freshwater lake | place: USA: Michigan, Little Long Lake | collected 2013-08-08 | reverse complement strand
GCTAATAGCAATAGTCTTTTTTCTTAGACATAAGTTTTCTTAATTAGTTTCTCTAAGTATTTTGTATCAGATGTTACTAAATACTCTGGTTATTCAAACTTTTCCATCTACTGACTTTGATATAATGACCATCAGGATTCAGAATTTCTAGACAAAGATGTGTTTTTCCTGCAAAGCGATCGCCGATACAAATAATTTGATTCACTTGTTTAACCTCCCTGTTGTAAACTCTCAATCAAGATGAGTTTTTCCTACAATAATTATAGCATTTTACCCGTACATAACCAATATAAGGGTTCAATTAGTCCAAAAGGTTGCCATTCTTTAGGATTTCTGATCACGGCCATTGTTCCCATTTTACTTTTTGATGTAATAATTGAATTTGGTTCACAATATTTACCAAATACTCCGAAGGATGAAGTGGTGAAATATTCGACTTTTCCCTTGTCCTCCTGAGTCCAATTTTCTAGAATTTCATACATTTTAGGAAAGCGTCTTTGTACCATACCACGAGGATCATCTCGATTAACCCAAAGTTCTGATAAATCACATTTCGTGACAGTAAAAGCGATACGACAACCTTGCGGGTTACGCTGTGTTAAATCTGTGGTAAATTTTTCTAAAAGGTCAGCATATTTTTCATCTTCTCGATGGGATGTTCCATCTATGACAAATAAGTAACCTTGACAATCTGTTAATAAATGATTATAAATTTTATCTTGTAAAAAGTCTTTTTTAATACAACTAAAAACATCATCTGGTGTGTTTTGAATAAAAAAGTTTATTCGTTCATGAAATTTTTGCCAAAATAATCCCATTCTTTCAATGTTAATGATAAAATTGTAAAAGATGAATTCATCTGGTTCTGACGGTAGATTTTCTGGTTGAAGTTCTAATCCTTGACTGAGTATATCGCATCCCCTTTTTCTCAATACATTATTAGCATCATTTCCAATCGGTGTTACTTGACAAGATAAGACCTTTTTAGATTTTACCTGATGTTTTTGATGATAAGCTAAAGTCACAAGATAAGCGCTTAATCCTGCTGCATGAGAACCTATACCGATGATATTAGTCATAACATTTACCTCACATAAATAATGCGTTAAAAAAGGTTGAATAACTAGACGATTAACCCCAGCACCTTTAATAATAACACTACAATTACTAAAAATATTTCAGTAGTACAGACATCTTACCTGTCATAAGCTAGAAGCTTATTCTACTATTTTCGTCTTTTACTTAACAGAATAATCAGTTAAAAAAGGTTTAGTTACTGGACTATTAGACGCATTAATTCTAACAATAGCACTGCGATTACTTCTGAGTTTAGCATAGGGATGAGAGGTAATCTCTCTAATACCTAAAATGGGAACTCTTTCAAATCCTACATTTCTTTGACCAAAGGGATTTGCGCCGACTACACCTTGATTTACCATTGTAATTATTTGACGAGAATATTCTCCTAATTGTTGACTTAACCATTCAGCCGTTTTATGACTAACTCCTTGTAAAAATATCTGAGTTCGACAATTATTTAAAGCAGGTAAAGTTTTATCAGAAAATTGATCAATGTGTTGACACATCAGGACAACTCCTGCTTTAGCATTGCGTCCAATGGCGGTTAATTCTTCATAATCAAGATTCTTTAATCGTGCTGCTTCATCACAGATAAAATAAGTGGGTATCCAGTTATGTTGAGGGTTTCTTAAACGACGATACATCACATTCATTAAATAACGAATCATAACCGCAGCCAAAGCTGAACCAAATTTTCCATCGGCTAAACTTTGACCAATGACTAATGTATGACGATTCTTGCCATTAAAACTTGATAATAAATAAAGATCACTTTTTCCGTCACAAATCGCCTTAACATCTCTATCTTGAAAAGGTGTTAATTTATTCAATAAAAAACTAATATCTAAGCCAAAACGATCATCAGGTAAACTTAAATAAGATAACTTAGCTTCCCATTGTGCCATAATAGAAGGATTGGGGAAACAATGTTGTAATAACGCTCTCATTCCATTTCGATCTATTAATAATTCGGGTAATTCACTCGGTTTAATTTTGACAATATTTTGCTTGCGTGCGCTGACAACCACTCCTAAAATAGCGGTTAACCAGCCAATATCTCTCACCCAAAAAGCAGCATTTTGATCATTATCATTGATATCGCCATATAAAGCCTCAGCTAATGCTCTAATTTCCTGTTCTGTACCGTATTTTTCCAATTCTTCTAGGAAATTCCAGACAATTCGATGATTCCGATTGCTGATATCCCACGTCATCAAACGAGAGCCGGTTTTTTGTGTCATAGGGAACAGGCGATCGCTTAAAAATCCCGCCGCATCCACCACGATTAAATTACTAATATTCATTAAATTTTCAGCAGATTTAAGCAAAAATTCCGTTTTTCCTGCCCCTGTTGCGCCAACAATTAATAAGTGTTGATGAAGATAGTCATGGGGAAGCCAAACATCCCGACGACGATTACAGCTATTATTACTAATTTCGACGTAATTTCCGAGCCAAAAGTCGCCATTATGGGCATTTCCTAACGCTAAATTACTAGCTTCTTGTTTATTAGCAGTTTGCGAGTAATCATAAAGTTCATTGTAACTAACACCCGGTTTCAAGGATTCTCCTGGCCCCAAAATTAGCAATTTTTTTGCGAATAGGAGACGATTTCCGCCTTTAAACCCTTGATTTAATGTCCATCCTAATCCCTGTGCCGTACATTTAAGAACATTTCCTGTAATTTGTACTAAAATGGGGACAAATACCCCGATCAACTGCATAGCTACCTGAATTACCGCTTGGAAGACTGAGATCAAGATTTGCATCAATAAACCGATAAATCCGCCAGTTAATCCCAATTGTCCCATGAACATCATATCGATAATGATACAGAGGAACAAAATCCCGATGATAAAGCCAATTAATTCTCCCATTCGATCACCTCTGGCGAATCTGTCTTAATTATGATTCGTCATACATCCTCTGTTTTATGCTATGTCAGTGGATTTGAATCGCGAACTTACAGCAGTTTACGATTCTATGAGACACATTATTTATTGTAGGGGCGTAAGGCTTGCGTTCAGACTAAATCTGGTTTTATTGACTACTTCTGATCTATTCGTCTTGAGTTAAAGCGGTTATGCCATCTGATTTGTAAATTTTTGTGAAGATTTATGGTTTATCGAAAATTTGGGTTAAAACCCCGTCGTTTTACGACGGCTTTAAGCTACAATGGAAAAAGCGATAACCAAGCTAAAAACTGAACCTACTTAAGCAATTAAGCGTTTTTCGCTATCTGCGTCAACCCCATTGACGCGACCACCCTAAAAAAGTGGCGTGGTGAGGAATCGCCGTCCGTTTTACGGCGGCGAGGATGTCAACTTGAATAACTGAGGAAACTAGCTCAAATAACCAGTGAAACCAAAAATAACCCTTTTTTGAGCTATTTATCATCAATTAATCTTAAATTAAGTCTAAAAAGACTATTTTTGGCAATTAAAGCCTAAGCTTGTTGATCTTCTGCATAACTTCTCCTCTAAGTCACGATATAGAGAAGTAAAGTGATCAAAAACAGCCTATGACTAGCTTAAGACAGAAGCGAACGAGAAAAATCAGTAAACCCCTGCTCTTTGGGTTATGGGGTGCGGGAGGTTGCTTAATTGCTTCTCTTTTTGGTGAAATTTTCCTTCATTTTGCCTTACCCCCTGCTATTACCCCTGTCACTCCCTCTATTCCTAAAGTAGATATACTCTTTGTTTTAGATGTCACTGGAAGTATGAATGAGGAGATAAATGGCGTAAAAGAAGGAATTCAGCAGTTTTCCCAAGAATTAAGCAGCCAAAAGCTAGATGCAAAAATCGGATTAATTGCCTTTGGCGATCGCTTATATGGGGAAGAAAGCCAGATTTTAAGCTTTCCCGAGGGAGTTTTTACCGCAGATACGACCTTATTTAGGCAAAAAGTGGCGGAAATTCAACAAGTCGGCGGAGGAGATGAGCCAGAAAGCAGTTTAGATGCTTTAAATTTAGCAGCAAATCAGCCTTTTCGCTCAGATTCGACTAAAGTTATCCTTCTGATCACGGATGCTCCTCCTCAAGTTCCTGATTTAACGATGAAATCTTTAGATGGGGTTAAGACAAGTTTACAGACTCATAACATTAACCAACTTCACTTAGTTATACAACCGAGTGATCAAGCTATTTATCGTCAATTACAGGCAAATAACCCCGGAGAAGTCTTTTTATTGGGTGAAACCACATCGGGAAGACAAGGATTTTCAAAAATCTTACCCTTACTGGGTGAAACCATTGCTCAAACCACTTTACAAAGTTTACAAAGTAATCAAAATTATGCCACAGAAGATCGAGAGCGATTATTGATGGTGACATCGGTTTGGACGGGAATTTTAGCCATTGGTATTGCTTTAGCCTTAATAATGGGGCAAAATGCCTATTTGCGTCGTCGTCTTTTAGGGATATCCGAAGGTTTTCAAGGCACATTTGGCAGTGTCATCGCTGGAATTATTGCCGGAGCAGTCGGACAGTTAATTTTTACCCCGATTTCTAGTCTTTCCTTCCTTATTCTTTTAGGGAGAATTGTGGGATGGATGTTATTAGGTGGATTGCTCGGTGGGGGAATGTCCTTTTTTGTTCCTAATTTAAGGAGGATTCGCGGCGTACAAGGTGGCACAATTGGAGGGGGAATGGGAGCAGCAGGTTTTTTATTACTGTCGCCTTTAATCGGGGAAATCGGTGGTAGATTATTAGGCGGAGTGATTTTAGGCTTTTTTATTGGCTTAATGATCGCTTTACTCGAACAATTAAGTCGTAAAGCCTATTTACTGATTCATTGGCATGAAAAGGAAACCACTACTCTTTCTTTAGGGGATACTCCCATTATTTTAGGAAGTCATCAAAATGCTCATATTCCCCTCAGTAAAGCCGAAGGATTTTATCCAGAAACCGCCAAAATTTTTCAACAGGGAGAAGAGATAATTATGGAATATAATGCTGATTATGCTCAGGCAAAAGGAATGAAAAAACTCATTCATCCCTTAGAGAATGGGGACACTCGTAAGTTTGGAGAAATTCGTCTGGAAGTCCAATCGAAAGACATCATTTCTTCCTCTTAATTAACGTCTCTATCTAGAAATCTTCTCTCTGAATCTGTCTAATCGCTAAGTTCTCTTAGGACGATATTTAATCGGGATTGAGAAAAATTAAAATTAATTAAATTTCTTTGTAAAATAACAATTCTATGTTAAAATGTCGATGGTAAACTTATTTTCCCCTGTATTAATTTTATGGTAGCTGCTGTATGGTTAAATATACCCTATCATTACACACCCAAAGTTCTCCACCGGAAGGTTATCAGTATCCTTTAGATTTACACCCCCATTATGAGGATAATCCTCAAGAAAAATTTACCCCAGAAATTCGTCAAGAGTTACAAGACACCTTACAACAACAAAGTTTATGTGCCATTCGAGAGCATCACCTTAACCAAATCATTAACGCTTGGATAGAAGATATTCAAGAAGGTTACCGCAACACCAGTATTAGACTGAATCTACCCTCACTTTTTGAAACCAATCTCGAAAACTTTCAAGATAATGGTAATCAAGAATTTCCTGACTTATTTGATCCAGAATTAACAGGAATTGAGCCAACTTTTGGAATGTTACCGTCTTTAGAGGATATTTACACCCCTTAGCAACCTTACTCTTTTGGAGAAAAAACAAATGTTAACCGTATCTTTAACCCCTCATCGAGATTTTTTACCTGCTGACACTCCAGACCAGCGACTCTTTTTAATGATGAAAATTAAACCCCAAGCAGAAGCAGCTCAAAGTCGGCCCTCTACCACCTTTGCTTTTCTGATTGATACCAGTGGCTCTATGTATGAAAATGTGGGGGGAATGACCAAACTAGAAGTAGTGATTCAATCCCTGAAAAAACTATTACATTCAGGTCGTTTAACTCAAGAAGATCGCATTGCTTTAGTTCGTTTTGATGACCAAGCTTCTACTTTAATTAATTTAACCCCTGCAACCCAAATTCAAACGATTGAATCGGCTATTGATCAACTAACTAAATTTAGTGGAGGAACTGTTTTAAGTAGAGGAATGGATCAGGTGTTAGGGATTATTGGTAATCAAGGGATGACTTCCCGTAGAGCGTTAATATTTACCGATGGTCAAACCATAGGTGAAGAAGATTGCCGTCAATTAGCCAATGATTTTGCTCAGTGTAATATTCCAATTACGGCCCTAGGGGTTGGCGATTATAATGAGCATCTATTAGATGATATTAGTAACAATACAGGTGGACAATTTGGCCATGTTGTTCCTCAAAAAGACTTACCCCATCAAATTTTAATTACTGACTTTCCTAGTTATATTATTCAAGCTTATCAACAAGCGCAAAATGAGGTAATTAATAATATTAAATTAGACATTCAAACGGTCAAAGGGGTAAAATTAGCTAAAATCACCCGTGTTTATCCAGATCAAGCCGAATATCCGCTCTTAAATCCCCCTTATCCCATCGGTAATGCGGCAGCAGGAGATGACACCATTTACATTTTAGAATTTACCATTGATAGTCGTACCAGTTCTAGGGCAAGAATCGCACAAATTGGCTTAACTTATGATATTCCTGGCTTAAATCGCCGCGGAGAGCAACCGCCTCTTAATATTGTAGTACAATTTTTAGCAGGTCAGGGAACTGTTGCACAAGTGAATCAAGAAGTTATGGGGTATGTGCAACAGCGCAATATTGCCCAATTAGCCTCAGATGCGACCAAAATTGCCGATAAAGACCCAAATAAAGCAGAACAACTCCTAGAAACGGCTCGACGCTTAACCGTAAAAATAGGGAATGATGATATGTTAGCATCCCTTAACCAAGCCAGTGATGAACTGCGAAAAACTCGTAAAATTTCCTCTAATACCCGTAAAACCGTCAAAATGGGGTCAAGAGGTAAAACCATCAAAATGGAGGGAGATATAGATGAACAATCATCTCTAGATGAAACTATTCGTAATATCACAGGAACTTAGGCTGATTCAAGCACAAACTTGAAAGAAATGCTTTAAAGTTCATTTTTGCCGTTATTTTGAGGTAATGCCGACTTTATCTTCAAATGTCTTGAACTCTTTTCTAACCTTGTTAATCTGTCAAATATCGTCATTTTTAAGGAGAATCAACCATGTCTATCGAATGTCCCACCTGTGGCTATGAAGGAAACCCCCCAGACGCTGAATTTTGCGAAACCTGTGGTGCAGAATTAGGAAATACTCCCCCCGTCACTCCTACTTCATCTCCTTCTTCCTCATTTACTCCTCCTACACAAGTAATACCGACCCCTCAACCTCTCACTCCTCCTACACAAGTAATACCGACCCCTCAACCTCTCACTCCTCCTACACAAGTAATACCGACCCCTCAAGTAATGACAGCACCGATGCAGGTGACATCTCCCTCTCCCATAGGTGCAATGGCCACTGCACGTTTAATTCCTCTGTTTAATGCACCCACTGCCGAATTTAAGATTTATAATAGCGCAGTGATTGGTATTTTTACACCGGGGAATCCAGTAGAAATTGATTTAGATTCATGTGCTAATAGTGATAAAGTGTCCCAACATCATGCTGAGATTACCTATGAAAATGGGGTTTGGATGATTAAAGATAGTTCGACTAATGGGACTTATATTAAAACATTGGGACAGGCAAAATTTGGTGCCAGAATTATGTCACCAACTCCCATTAATTCAGGGGATACGATTGCTTTTGCTAATCTTGTCTTTCAATTTCAAAATCCTTAATAGGTGAGGGATAAAATGGGGGCGATTTCTTTCGCCCTTACTGAAAAGATTGAGGATAAATATTAAAAAAATAGAAGAACGAGCCTAAGTGCTTGTGACTGTTCATCAATTGACTTGCATGTTATTAATAGTGTTAAATTATCAGACATAAAAGCTTATGGAAACCCTTAATGTTGCCGAACAAACTCATTTTCAACTTAGTAATTATCAGCTTAAGGTCATTGCTTACTTGGGATGTTTTACACCTAATATATATTCTTTTAAAGTGAGTTTTCAGGCTGAAAAAAACCCTGATCTTAACGAGAGTGAATCAGAAATTAATCGAGCAGAACCCATTGAAAGTTCTCCCGAAAAAAAAGATTCTTTGGAACAATTTGGACTCTTAAGAGTTGGTTCATTAGATAGTGGTTTGCTAAGAGAGCTAACCCTTAGGGAGTCTCTAAATAATTATGGTTTAATTGCGCCATTAATTGCTAAAGAACAAAGAGAATCAGTGATCGTTAATCATAACACAAAAGCTGGTGTAATATCCTCTGACAGTGCAGGATTATCCTCTCAAGAAAATTTAGATCAAGCAACTTCTTCAGAAAATTTATTGAGTTCTGTAGAACGAACAACAGAAAATAATAGCAACCCCGAAGATAATTTAGATTCAGGAGTTAAAAGCATAACTGATCAGGAAAATGATAGTTTAAGGGATTCATCTCTTAAAAACGAGGATTTTGAACATCAAAAAAATGATCGAAATTACCCCATTGCTAATGATACCCAAGACAGCTTAAACTCTGATTCTGATACCTTGAAAGAAGAAGACTCGGAAGATAATTATAATTACTTACCTGATGAAATTTATGAGGATGAACGCATCGAACCCTCAGAACAAATTTTATTACTTACGGATTTTCCTAACTTGGAAGCTTCCTTAGAACAATTATTGCAAAATTATGCCCATCAAGAACAATCTTTGAATGCACAAAGTTTAAATCTTATTATTCAACTCTGTCAATGCTGTTCTTATTTAGCCGAAAGAAACTGGAATATGATTAATTTAGTTCCCTTGTTAATTGAATTTCAAGACCGCTTAAAATTGTATGATTTAACCCAAATTTTTCCCACTGGCGAACAGCCAAATTTTGGGTTAAGTGGAGGATATTGTGCGCCGGAATTAGCTACTGGTTCTGCCATTAATTCCTTAATGAGTAGTTACACAGTCGGTGCATTACTTTATCAAATTATTCATCAGAAAGTTCCCAATTTTGAACATAACTTAGACCTTCAACCTGCTCCGATTCCTCGTTTCTTTCAAATACTAAAAAAGGTTCTTTCACCTCTCCCCGAAAGACGATTGAAGTTAACAGGATTGCGACAAGGATTGTTAGAGGCGCGTCGGGAATTTTTTCAAGATCAAATTATTTGGGAAACTGCTAGTAAATCTACTGTAGGACTATCCTTAGAGCGTCTAGAAAATGAGGATAATTTTGGTATTAGATACGAACAAGTTAATGATAAAGAAACTCTTATTATCGGAATGGTTGCTGATGGAATGGGAGGAATGGCTAAAGGTGAAATTGCCAGTAAAATCGCTATAGAAACCTTTTTAAAAGAACCAATTCCCCTTGATTTTAAATATTCAGAAACACGCAATAACTGGTTAATGGATACCTGTGCAAAAGCTCATCAAGTTATCTCTAAAGAAGCTGAAAATGGAGGGACAACGCTAAGTCTTATTTTAGCTCTCAATGAACAATTAATGATCGCTCATGTGGGAGATAGCCGTATTTATTTATTAAGACAGGGAAAAATTAAGCAATTAAGTCAAGATCATTCTTTAGTTGGTGTCTTGGTAAATAATGGAGAAATTACTGAAGAAGAAGCCGAAAATCATCCTGACAGAAATGTACTTCTTAAATGTTTAGGATCAAAAGAATCCTTAAGAGAGGGTCATATTCAAAATTTAACGGTCACGACTCAACAGTTAGTTTTATCCTTAGAGAATCAAGATATTTTGCTTCTTTGTTCCGATGGAGTGTGGGATTTAGTTTCTAAAAAAGAATTACAAGACATTTTTAGTAATTCTCATGTTTCTTTACAAGAAACTGTTAATTTAACCCTGAGAAAAGTCCTAGAAAAAGGGGCTTCTGACAATGCGACTCTTTTAGCTTTAAAATGTATAATTAAGTCAGGTAATTAGTCCTTTTTATTGAAGGTTAGATTATGCTTTGTTCCACCTGTCTCGCTGAAAATCCCGACCACGTTACCGAATGTATCACCTGTGGCGCACCTTTAGATGCTTGGGAAGATACAGATGACAATCTCACTATGGTTTCCTCCTCTCTTTTGCATTTACAAGCAGGGAGTTTATTGAAAAATGGTGACTATGAAATTCAATCTTTATTAGGACAAGGAGGGTTTGGGATTACTTACAAAGGAATTTATAAAGCTAATAATTCTCAGCTAGAGGTTGCTATCAAAGAATTATGGCCAGAACAAGCTGCTAGACAAAGAACAAGAGTGTTATGGTCTCCAACCATAACACAACAACAACAAAGAGAACAAATTCAAGCCTTTTTTGCTGAAGCTTATAATCAATATCAATGTAAACATCCTAACATTGCTCAAGTTTATGATTGGTTTGAAGAAAACAATACTGCTTATATTATTATGCAGTTTATCTCTGGAAAATCTCTCTTTAAAATTCTTAAAGAAGCAGGAATTTTAGACGAAAATAAAGTCAAAAGATATTTTTTACAAATTGCAGAAGCTTTAAAAGTTGTCCACTCACAGAACTTTCAACATCGGGATATAAAACCAGAAAATATATTAATTGATGGTCAGGATAACGCCATATTAATTGACTTTGGTGCCGCCAGAGAGTTTATTGCGGGACAAACCAGAGAAATGACCCGAATTGTCACTCCGGGTTATGCACCTTTTGAGCAGTATAGCTTGACAAGTAAACGTTATCCTGCGACAGATTTTTATGCTTTTTGTGCATCAATCTATGAACTTTTAACCGGACAGTTACCCGTTGATGCGGTTCAAAGAAGTACACCACCAGATTCCTTAATTCCACCTCGTCAACTCAATCCTAATATTAGTGAATTGATGGAACAAGTGATTTTAATTGGCCTGAAAATGAACGTTAAAGAACGTTTTCAAATAGCCGATGATCTGATTGATGCACTCAATGGTAACTTAATTTCTCCCTCACAAAAAGAAGCAAAAAATTTAGTTAAAGCGGGAAAATTATCAGAAGCTTCTCGTGCTTATCAACGTTGTTTAAGGGAAGATTCCAATAATAAAAACACTGCTCTTGAATATGCTTTATTATCTATTTATTTGAATGATGCACAGGCAGAAACTGCCGCACAAACTGCGATTCAATTAAACCCTAATGATGGCAGAGGATATGGTATTTTAGGGTTAGTTAATTGTCGTCAAGGTAATTGGTTAGAAGCGGTAAAAAACTTGCAAAAAGCTACTCATTTATGTCCAGATCAAGTATGGATTTTAGCTAATTACGCTTGGTCTTTAGGAAAAACCAATAATTGGGGACAAGCAGAAGTATTTGTTAAAAAAGCCTTAGAAATTGATGAAAATTGCTCTTTTGCTTTAGGAATTCAAGCATGGATTCTCTTTCAACAAAAAAAATATAAGCCACAACGAGTTAATGAACCTGCGGTGATCCCCAGTGCTACTAAAGCCATTTATCAAGCAAGTTTAAACCAAAATCAAGAAATTCAGCGATGGGTTTACCCTTATTTGATTACTGCTTTATCAAGAGTTACCCATAAAATTACAGGAAGTAGTCTTAATAACCACATTGAGAAATGTTTACAGCAAAATCCTGATCATTCCTTTGTTTTAGGGTATAAAGGATGGCAAAAAGTTAACTTAGGGCAATTAGTAGAAGCAATCACCTATTTTCAGCAAGCAAGTCAAGATTCCAACCCCCAAGCATGGGTTTTAATTAATACGGCGATCGCTCATGAGTACGCAAATAATATCACAGAGGCGGCGCAAATGTATGAAATTTGTATTCAGAAAATTGCTCAATTCCCCTTTCTTCATTATCGACTAGGGACAATATTAGGGAGAAATCAGCAGTGGGAACAAGCAAAAAAACAATTAGAACAAGCAATTGCTTTAAATATCGACTACGCAGAAGCCTATCATAATTTAGGTTGGGTTTTGTTTCATCGGAGAAAACCTGACGGAGAAATTCAAGATGTTCAAGGGGTATTAGGTGCATATAAAAAGGCGTTCTATTGTTATAGACAACAAAATCGTTCAGATTTGGCTCAATCATTGGAAAATTTGTTTAAAGATGCGGGAATTCCTTTTTAATTAGGACTTGGGGTAATAAGTGGTGTGCAAAATTAATTTCTTACTCGAGACAGGGGACGGGAGACAGCTATCAGTTATCAGATTTGAGCTTTAAGTGACAGTATGGCTCTTCTGGTTTCTGTGTGCCAACGATATCTATACTGATAGTTTCTTCCGCAGCTCGATGGCTCTACTGAGCATCGCCGAACGTCCGAACGTCAAATAGTCCTAAAAGTCTCGCTCAGTAAACATTTTACGATTCCATAAGCAAAAATTATCACACAAAGTCGAGAGGATCCGAATAGGTACTTATGTCAATATTGGCTAACTAGGTTACAAAATGTAAATTGATCTTGACTTATTCAGCTTAAATCATTTACATATTTGGGAATACTCCTAAAGCATCTCTTACCTTTTATAGCGGTAAGCGCTTGAGTGAGATACAAACCAAGCTTTGCCTAGCATGGTTTATAGCTCGTGACACTGTACCTCATACGACTGCACACCGTTATATGACTTTTAGACCAGTAGAATCTGAATCTCAACCACATAGACGAGAAAACTTAATTTGGTTTGAATTATCCCCCGACTTAATTCAATCAGAAGATAAAGATATATTAAAGCAGCTGAAGCAGTTACTTTCTTTCAAGGATTCTTCATCAAGAAAGTATGAACTATATCTATTAATTCACCTCAGACTTGATGAAATCTCATGTAATGGAGCGAATTGGAAATTTGGCATTAAAGAAGGTTATTTAGAATTGTACTTTGTCGGTTGTAATTTGCCCAGAAAAACTTGGATTTTAGTGCCGAAGATTCATGAATATGTAACAAGAAAACGCAAGAAAAATTGGTCAAAAAAAGCTGAAGCAAATTTTAATGTCTCCGCATCGGATAAAGAAACTAAAGCGGGACTAACCATTAATTGGGGAGGAACACAGGGGGGTGAAGAAGAAGATATTGATGAACTCACCCAAGCAGACATGAACGGGAGTGAAACTAATCCTCGTATTACATTTACAGCACAAAAGCCAAACCCAGACGGTAAATTAGTTTTTAATGGCAAATTTGACACAATGTTAGGAATTGTTGAGATAACTGCTTCTCAGAGTGAAATTCATGGTAAATTTAGAGTTGATTCGGATGGATTAGTTATTACCCATAAAAATAATCAACCGATTCCACCACAAAATTTACCTTTGATCATACAACGGTTTTTGTTCCCTGATCTTATCCAGGAAAAACTAAAAACACTGACAGGAGACTATTTAAGCTATGTCAAACTCTGTTCCTCATGAGGATGAAGGAAGGGAACTTGTTGCGCGTATTGAAAAAGCGATCGCCGAAGATACCGATGATTTTAACGAACTAACTGAAATATTAGGACTTGATCCTAAGACATATTTTACTGGGGGAAATTTAAGTCAATTTAACCTAGAAAATGCTGATTTAAGTGGAGCCGATCTTCATCTTTGTCGGTTAGATCAAGCTAATCTTAAAAATGCCAATTTAAGCAATAGTAATTTACGACAGGTAAATTCAACCAATAGTGACTTAACAGGTGCTAATTTAACAGGAGTCGATTTAAGAGGTTCTGATTTAACGAATAGTAACTTAACCGATACTATCTTAACTAAAGAGACACTTCAAGCAGTAGAGTTAGCTAATGTTGTTACCTCATCTTCAGAAATAAAGCAATGTCTAGAAGAAAGAAATCCGAGTCAAGTTGATTACCCTTACAGAAATTATACTCACCTTTCTAACGACGAATTAAAATCGTTAGTAGAAGCTTTTTGTCAGCAATACCCCGACACTCCCCAAAGAAATATTCTTGCTTGTCAGCTATTGCGTGAAATTCGTCGTCTCCCTAATTTAAACCATAGTTATCAACTATCAGATCGACGATTTTATGATTTTGTGTCCAAGTTTAAGACAGCGTTAAATAATGAACTGATGGCAATCATACAAACAATTTGCCAATTTTTTGATGCTGACGAAACTGATTATGTTCAGTCTCTCACTGATTGGATTAACCAAAACCTGAGATGGAATTATAATCCTGAAGAAAAAGTAGAAATGCTGATCAAAAAAGTAAGCAAAGCTATTTTTCTAGAAAACTATACAGGAATTGATGATAATGAAGATACTCACTTTTTATCTTTAATAAAAAATCTAGAAGATGGGTTGACTTTAAGTAATCTTGATCCAATGATTGAGAACTTGCAAAAACAGCGTCACAATCAATGATTTTTTAATCTTCAAAATCCCCTTTTTTGAATCTATTCAACTTTTTGATGTTTATGTTTTTTCAGAAACGATGACTAGACAAAAACCCATAAGTGATCGACAGTTACAATTTTTAGTTGAAAACCTTTGTTCTCAACAACCGAATACCCCTGCTCACAAGATCGCTACTTATCAACTATTACGAGCGATTCAAAACCTACCTAATTTAACTCGTAATCACACCTCGGAACAAAGTTCAGTGTCTCAAGACTTTGAGGAAATTCTTAATGATACTCTCTTAGAGACTTGCCATCGAATTTGTGAGACATTTCAGCCTGACCTCAACAACTATATCAACAGCTTAACCAATTGGATCAACTATCAACTAAGGCTGTATTATAAACCGAAAGATAGATTAAGAGAAGCCCGTCGGCATAACATCTTCTCCCTAGACCGATATATTAGTGATAAGGAGAATACAACCTTTCTTGATTTACTGGAGTATAATCACTCTGAGGCAACTCTTAACACCATCGATAGTCTTATCGAACAAGCACAACAGCAACGACGACAACGTTTGGGACTGGAAGTTTGGCAGTATCTTCAACAAGACCCGAAAAATCGACTTAAAAACTGCTATTCAACCAAATGTTCTGAGTGTAACTGTCATTGGCTGTTACAGAAACGCGAACTCAGTGATCCCCCTGTCCCTTGGCAGGCGATCGCCGATGATTTAGGGATTCCCTATGGTACGATCACAGCACACTGGCATAAAAAGTGTAAACCTTTATTAAGCCAAATCGCTCAAGAAATTGAGCAAAGACTGCAAGAGTAAACTTAATTTATTATGACCACTCACAATCCTATGAATGACTCAACCGCATCCGGACAATTATCTTGGCAAGAACCCGAAGGATTAGCTTTGCTAGGAATTCCCATTAGCAAAGAAGCTCAACAAATTGGTCTTGTTTTTGCATCTGAACAAAGAAATGTTAAGAAAGGCAAACAAGTTTTTTTGAATACTTTATCGGTTATTGCTGTTCACGAATGTCTTCAAATGTTCGAGTTTGAATCCTATTTAGAAAGTGGAGATTGTTGGAATAAGTTTAAAAGGTTGTTGTCATCTAATGACGCTGATTTATTAATTCAGGATTTTGGTAGAATTGAATGTCTTCCCATTTTACCTAAACAGGAATCAATTGAAATTGAAAAGCATTTATTAGAAACCAGAGTCGGCTGTGTTGGTGTCAAATTTCATGAACATTTTAATTATGTTGAAATGTTAGGATTTAAGCATTTTGATAAAGCCTTCAAATCTCAACAGGACAATACTAGGACTTTTGATGTTAGAGATTTTCAACCTTTTGAGGATATTTTTAATTATCTTAAAGCTTGTCCGCCTTCATCAATTGGGAAGGGAAATGAATGGAAACCGTTTGAAGAATTAGGACGTGAAAAAATAATATTTGGTGGTGGTACTTCTTTAGATATTAAAAAACGTCTTCCCTTACGAGGTAAAGTCATTGAAATTGGAGAAAATACTAAAATTATATTAGGAGCAACAGTCGAATTTCTGAATAATGATACTCAAAGCATTTTATTTGAGATACATAACTACATCAACAAAAGAAAATTACCAAAAAATTTAACCATAACAGTTTTGAGTAATCAAGGTGTTGTTAGCACTTTAAATCAACTTCATATAGGAGACGAATCCAGCTTTAAAAGGAGATTCAAAAATCTAACTATAGGGACAATTTTTACCTTAATTTTCTCTCTCAATGATGTCCAAATTGCTAACCGTTTTATTGTTGAACCATGACTCATCAAAAAATTAAACTAGAAATCATTGAACTTCCTCGATTTGTTGAGAAAGTTAAAACTGCTTTCTTGATAGGAAAAGTGAACTATATTACTGAGAGTAAGAGTCAAAACTTGAGTCAAGAAAACGCCAATGTATTTATCTTTGATAAGTTTCCGCAGCTCATCTCTCAAATTCGAGAACATCAGACAGCTATAAGTAGCTGTGATGGTCAATATGCAGATGTAGAACCACCAAGATTAATTGAGCAATCAGGAATTGAATCCATTAAAAAAACTTTTGATATTTCTCGTGGATATTATGAGCATTTTTTTGATAGAAACAATCGCATTTATGAAGGAGAGCATGGTACAATTTGTCCTTTTGGAAAGGCTTGTAAGTCTAAAGATGTTGGGCAACCTCATCAAAATACACCTTGTATAGACACAACAGAGGAGACGTGGCAGTGTCCTATCCCTAGAGAAGATAAAACTTTTAAGCCGTCAGAAACCCATAGTCAATCTTTAAAAAAGCTATCAAAATACCTAAATGGAAAACTAAACACTGGTCATCTAAATCTTGTATTTGAAATTGCTGATGATCATGACCTATCGGCTATTGATTTTAAAAGAATTGTTTATTTAGTTAAACAGCAAAATCATCGTATCAGCTTTGCTCAAAAATTGATAGCTGAAGAAGATAACAATTCTCATACGATCTCCCTTAGTGATGATAATTCTTTTAATATATTGGTTGTTTATCTCAATAATTTATATTACCCTAGAAATGAAGACATGGATAATTTAGAAGATGAAGATACTGATAAAAGACTTAAAATTATTCAACAAAGTGAGAAAGAAGGAAGTAATTTTATTGAAAGCAGTAAAAGACAATGGGATATTTTTAAAAAAAACAATAGAGGAATTAGTATCCAGTATCTTGAATATCCTGATAAGGAGAAATTGCCCAGATATTTAAGAGAAAACTCTTATCAAATGGTATTTATAGAAGGACATGGTTGTAATGAAAATGGTCGTATAGAATTAACGCCAACAATTTCTGATAAAATGACTCAGATGAACGTCACTAATAAGGAGGAAATAGATGAAGATTTTTTTGTTGAGTGTCTTAACGAAATAGAAGATGTACAAGTTATTTGCTTATTAATGTGTCGCTCTGAACAACTAGCTAGAAAATTAATGACAAGGGGAACAAAAGTAGAATTGATAATTTCTTTTAATCATTTGCTTGAGGTGTCGATGTTTTCTAAGTTAGAAAAATCACTTCATGATAGTATTACTCGCATTAAAGATGAACCTTTTAAAATATCTTGGAATTTAATTTTTGAAAGAATGTTGTCTCATCTAAAAACTAACTCTGATGTAGGTAGCATTTCGCTAGATTCAGTACGAATCTATCAACGTCACGCAATTCCTCCTTTTTTTAAATGTAAAACCCAAATTATTCAATCACCAACTCCTCCTCGAAAAAACTGGCTGTTTGGGCTTTTGCTCATTGTTTCCCTATTAGGTTCATTAGCATTACTAGGATTATTTATCAAGAAAACTGAAGAAATTAATCCTGCTACAGTTTTAAGACAGAGTAATATTTATGGTGAACAAGCTGGTGGTTTTCTTCTTAGCAAGAAAAAAACTGATAATAACAATTATAGTTATTATGCGGTTGCTGCTGTCAGTAAAAATTTAGAAAATGGCAAAGAGATAAAAATTGCCAATTATCAAGAGAACTTTCAAGCAACTATCGTGGATGAATTAGAAAATAAGCTACAACCTAATAATCAAAATTGGAAATTGGTAATTGTTTCTTTTAAATCAACAAAAGAAATTGAAATGCCTAAATTTTCATTAAGATCAATAGCTGTTGAGGGTGAGTCTTTCGATATTTTTGGATATGAACCAAAAGATAAAGATACACGCAATCTAAATTATAGAAAGATTCGAGGTCATACCAACGATGAAAGCAGTAAAAATACGCCGTTTGGTTATGAGTCATCAGAAATTATACAGAGTGAATTTATGGGTAGTCCTATCGTAAAACACTATAATAAGAGCGATTATTGTGTGATAGGATTACACATAGAAGAAAATACCCAAACACAAGAACAGTTAGATTATCGAGGACAACTGGTTTCTAATATTCAAGAAAGTCTTAAACAAAGCAAAAATCCAGATTTAGAGGAAGTTGCTGACAATATGCAAAGCTGTAGTCTTTAATTTGAGGGGAAGATGCTAGAGACTACTTTTCTTTATCGTCATCGACGGGAGATTTTATGCCGCTCTCTGGAGGGATTACCCTCTCTTGAGTTAAACTTGGGGTAATTTCCTAGGTTTGAGAACCTTTGGGTGTGGTGAGTGGCAAAAGATAGCGATCGTCTTCAGAAAGGGTTGTCTCATCTAAAATTTGTTGATATAGTCGAGTTTATCCCCTTTTTTAGCCTTAAACTCATATCCTACCCTGTTTTTTTCGGAAACAAATCCCGATAAGACTTGAGGACTACTATTGAGGACAAGTGAACTAATACCATTTTTCTTTATTCGTAGCAGGCATCTTACTCCCCTCTCCCTTTCTGGGAGAGGGGTTGGGGGTTCATAATTAACCATCTCTGCCATTACTTTTGAAAAATGGTATAACATTTTCCTATTTTAAGAGAATCGATGAATGACGGGGACATTGGCTTAAATCTTGAGTTAATGAGGGGTTTTTACATCCTGAGAGTAAAATTAGCTAAATAAAACTTAAATATCTTAATTTTTGTGGCTTAATCACGAGTTGAAAAAAATTCCTTGCATAAACTCCCGACACAATGACGATAAAGAAATAAGGAAATCAATCTGTCCGATTTCTGATTAACTCTCAACCTCGTACCTATCAAGACAAAGAATAATTCAAATGGTTACTCCTACTAATGCTCAAAAAATGATTCAATACTTCCAAGAATATTTCACGATTTATGAAGCTGTTTTACCTTATTTGGGGAGTGAAACTAATAAAAAATTAATCATAGAGCAAAAAAGAGATTGGATGCGTAAATTAAGACAAACAGAATTTCCTGTTGCTTTTTTAGGTTCTTATTCTGCGGGAAAATCAACGATGATTAACGCTATTTTAGGACGGGAAATTTTACCTGCAACCAATCAACCGACCACTGCTTTTCCCACCCTGATTAAAAAAGGTCAAGCTGAAAAAGCAGTGATTTACTTTATGGATGAGCAAGCAAGACTAGAGCTTTGGGATAGTTTTGTTAGTGATATTGAGAAAAAAATTGATCAAAATTTACAAAGACAAGAGGCAATCGGTAAACATTTCATGCGGATTAAAGAAGCCGTTCAAACCTACCAACAAGACACAGAAGTAGCTATTGATCAACAAGCTTTAATCAAGCTTCAAGCACTTTTAAGTAATTGGGGAAATGACGCTTATAAAGGCATTAAAGAAGTGACTTTATCAGAACTCAGAAATTATGTTGAAGGATATGTAGGAGCGATTTATGTTGATAAAATTGAAGTATTTTTAGAGAATCTAAATCTAGGAGATGATATTGTTTTAGTAGATTTACCCGGACTGAGTGTGGATAATAAACGTCACGAGGAATTTACTAAATCTTATATCAAAGAAAAAGCCAAAGCTTTTGTGGTTTGTAGTCCTCATGATAAGGTTCTTCAAGGTAAAGAAATTGAGTTTCTCTCGAAGATTAATCAACAGAATCCTACTATTATTGAACGAGCTTTCTGGGTAATTAATAAGTGGGATGCTGCTAATAGTAAACTAGAACAAACTCAATCTTTAGACTCTTTTAAAGCACAGGCTAAAACTTATAGTTTTAGTATTAATGCAGAGCGTCAGTTTCAAACGTCTGCTTTTAATTACCTACTCTTAAAGTTGGTATCTGAAGGAACTATTGATGAGAGTCCAAACCTAAAAGAAGGATTAGGAAATTTAATCAAATCTGGAATAATTAAGGAGGAAAAAGAGTTAAATCAAACCACGGCAAACTCGCTTCTAACCCATCCAGACATCATCACTTTTTCTCAATTTATTGATTCCTTGTTTAACTATTTAAATCAAGGTGCAAAAGACGAGTTTATCGATGATGCGAAAAAGGAATTATTGCAAATTATTCGCATTTTAGATGGATGTCTTAAACCCCTTGACGATTCTTATAGTGAAAGCACGAATCCTGAAGAGGAAACAAAATCTGTTGAGATTAATAAAAAGCTGCGCTCATTAATTGAACAACTTAAGCAAAAAGCCACAGAGTTTTCTCAAGAGATTCGGACTACACAACAATCCTCTTTTTGGCAAGAATCTGATACTCAAGCAATTAATCAAGAATTGTCGAAAAAAATTCAAGACATTAATCGGTTGGATTTGCTAAATGAAATCTCAACAGGAGTAGATATGGATTATAACTTAGCCGAATTACCCTATATTTTGGATAAGAAAGTTGAGTTAACATTGTTAATGAGAAAACGGTTAATCTCAGTCATTGATAGTTTTTTTATTCAACGACTCAGTAAGTTATTAACTGCGTTAGAAATCATTAATCCTGAATATTTACCTGAAGAAATGATGGAGAAATTAGAAGATAAATTATGTGAGCGAGATATTTCTATGAGATTAAGCGGTTTAGCTGATGCTTTGTTCTATCAATATGGGAGTGAATTACAAAGGATTGGACTAAATCTCAAAGATTGTCAAGAGCAGGAATTATCCGAATCTGATAAACTTTTAAGGACTAAAACAAGATCGGATAAGCTTAAAGAAATAGAGAAAGTTCTGCAAATGTATCAAACAGAACTAGAAGAATTCATCGAAACTATTGTCATACCCTTGAATCAAAATATTCGTCGAACTCTCGAAAATCATACAAAAGATTTAGAGAAAGAGTTACTAGAATTATTTGACAACTATCAAGATGAAATAACCAAAAAAATTGCACGAAATATTAATCTTGATGGTTTAATTATTGAGGAGTTAACTAAACAAAAGACTATCACCGATAGTTATGTCAAACTGGTTAACTTAAAGCGTGCTATCCTTGAGAATCCAGAGAAATAATCGTACATCGCTTGGTACAAAAAACAAGGGCAACAAAGCCTGAAACTCCTGACTCCTGACTCCTGACTCCTGACTCCTACCCCCACCGAAAAACTTTTTCAGCAGACCCTAATTAAAACCTAGGACGCAAACTCAATATTATAGGGCGCAACCCCTGCGCCTCCACTAGGAATTTTGTTAGATTAATAGGGGAAAGTTAAAAATATTAAAAATTAGGAGATGGACTATGGGATTGAGTTGAGTTAACATTAGGAGAAGAAGGATTTAAACTTTGTTCTGATGGGTTAATTGTGGCATTTTTAAGCTCATTGAGATTCTGAAAACGAGTCCCACAATTATCGCCTTGATTGGGTGTCCATGTTTGATTATACTCTTGATGGCCTAGTGCTTTATGAGTTAAAACATCTTTGGTATAATGACTATAAGTTCCATATTCTGGAGAAACAGAATCCGGTGTTCCTGCGCCAGGTCCTTGGGTGATTAAATGACCTGATTTATCATAAGTACATTGTTGTCCGACGTGCATTTTTTCTAAGACTGAATGTTGATAAGTCGTTGCTTCAGTAGAACGAAAAGCAGATTCAGCACCGGGATGATAAGTTTCTACGAAAAGCTGTGATTGTTCAAACTTGGGTGATTGTTCTGCTTCTGTTTTAGTACAGGGACATTTATCTAAAACCTCGCGCCATCCGGGGTCTTGATTGAGTTGTTCAGCGTAAGCACGAGCTTCTTTTTGATTCATATTTTTACTTGGATTAAAAACCTTATCTTATTATAAGACATTTAATCCCAGAATTGATTAAATACAACAGTAAATATTAATTAATGATGAGGAGAAGGAGAGGAAGAAGTCTGAGAAGTTGGACTAGAGTTAGGGGTATTATTCGGTTGAGAAGTGGGAGTATTTGTTTTAAGGTCTTGTAAATTTTCAAAGCGAGTAGATGGGGTTTGAGAGGAAGAAGGAGAAATATGAGACGCATCTGCTCCTCTAGCAACTGGATTTCCTTGAGCATCTAAGTAATAATTTTGTTTTCCAGTCGCATTAGGGTTATGAATATGATAGTGATCTTTTCCTTTCCATCCCGGTTGTCCTTCTCTGGCCGGGTGAAAAGAAACCTTTAAGTTTCCATCGGGATGTTCGAGTTCTCTTTGTCCTAACTGCGCTTGTTTTGGATGGGTTACATCTTTCCAACCTTGTTGAACTAATTCCTGAGTATCTTTGGGTAATTGATTCGGATTGAGTTGACTTTGAGCAGGTTTAGACGAAGGAGTTTGTTGAGAATTTTGTGGTTTAGGAGAAGATGTTTTTTGGGGTGATTTAGAGATAATTCGTCCGAATATTCTACCTATTAAAATAGCCATAATTGTTCCTAGAATAACTGTTGATTAGTTAGGTGTTAAAATCTATCATATCTCCCCACCTATCGGCATCCCCTTAATAAGGGGAGATTGAGGAGGGATCGAACCCAAAATCTATCTTCAATTTAATTATAACCAGCTACTTAAGGGGAATCCATTTAATATCAAACGCTAAAAAATTGAGAACAAAAATGGTTTTAATTTTCTTGGGATAATCCACAACTTCTAACAGTATTTCTATTTGTTCGTTAAGGGAATCAGGTGAAGCAGAAACCGCAATATTTAAAATGACTCCGTTACATTGTTCTCCCCATTGAATTTGATTAATATTTGGGTCACTGATGAGGTTTTTTACCCCAAAAAAGTATAAGTAACCTATTGTATTTTCAGGTTCAGGTAATTCAAGGGTGAGAATTAATTGTTGTTCAATGGGGAAATATTGACAGTTATCTATCCCACTATCATGAAGACAAAAATGTTCTAAGAATGTTTGTATTTTCATTAGTTAAGTAGTTAGGTGTTAAAAACTGTCAGACACCCCCCTTATTAAGGGGGGATTAAGGGGGGATCGACACCCCCCTTATTAAGGGGGGATTAAGGGGGGATCGACACCCCCCTTATTAAGCTATCCATTAGTCACATCTTTCTTAACATAAAATTTGACAAAAAGAGAAAAGTGTGCAAGATGGCTCAAGGAGGTTCTATGGGGGGACTAATTTGATGAGATAGTTTCCA
>VYLV01000030.1_pt1 | contig 23544 bp, 15 predicted proteins | sample 5114191 | NCBI WGS metagenome assembly VYLV01 (sample SAMN12291782, study PRJNA351875) | freshwater metagenome | isolation source: freshwater lake | place: USA: Michigan, Little Long Lake | collected 2013-08-08 | reverse complement strand
TAACCACATCATAACTTGTGCCAAAAGCCATTTGCAAATTCGCCCAAAAGCCATCAGATTGAGCAAAATCGAACAAAACATCGTAAATAGGAGGAATAATCGGCAACAGGGAAGAATTCATGATATTCACCAGAAGGGTTTACTGCGACTATTTTATGCAAACAATCGCCAATTTTTCAAGGGTACTATAACATAAATTAACATTGATTACCAGAAAACGGGTTTCTCAAAGAAACCCGTTTTCTCAGTTTCTCCTAGTGTTCACCACCTGATGAGATAAACCCATCAGATTGAGCAAAATTAAACAAAACATCGTCAACAGCAGGAATAATCGGCAAAAGAGAAGAAGTCATTACATTGACCGCAAAGGTTTACTGCGACATTATAGTATAATAAAAAACAGACAATAGAGAGCTAATCATCAAAGTGAAACATAGACCAATTGCGATCGATTTATTTGCTGGCTGCGGTGGGATGTCCCTTGGTTTAGAAGCGGCAGGATTTGATATTGCTGTAGCAGTAGAATTTGATGCAGTCCATTCCTTGGTTCATCATTTTAACTTTCCCTATTGTCAAACTATTTGCCGGGATATAGCCAAAGTAACCAGTAGAGAAATATTAGAATTATTAAAACTCAAAGGCTATGCCACCGATGTTAGTTTAATTGCTGGTGGTCCCCCTTGTCAAGGTTTTTCCCTTATTGGCAAACGACAAATAGATGATCCTAGAAATTCCCTAGTATTTCAATATCTGCGGATTGTAGGGGAAATTAAACCCAAGTATTTTATCTTTGAAAATGTCCCCGGCATGGCTACTGGTAAACATAAACAATTTTTAGAGGAGTTAATCTCTGAATTTGAAGCTATTGGCTATACAATTAATCAGCCAATTAAAATCCTAGATGCTAGTGAATACGGCGCACCTCAAAAGCGCAGAAGATTAATCTTAATTGGTAGTCGCAAGGATGTGACAATGGCCACATATCCTGCTGTTTTGTCAGGAGAAAAATCAGCTTTTACCAGCGTCTATGATGCGATTTCAGATTTAGAATCAATATCGGCCTTTATCGATAATGATTTAGGCATACCCGCATCAAAATTAGATTATAGTGGTAAGAGGAAAAAATATTCAGTGCAGCCAAGGGATATTTTTAAACTTTGCCATCAAAGAACAGTAGATACAAAAATCTATGGACATATAGGCTCAGTTCATACCCAAAGATCAATTGATAGATTTATCTTAACCGAACCGGGTACAGTGGAGCGAAAAAGTCGCTTTTTAAAGCTTTCCCCCACCGGTTTATGTAATACTCTCCGCGCCGGAACAAATAGTGACAAAGGGGCCTATACTGCTCCTAGACCTATTCACTATTCTATTCCTCGTTGTATCACTGTGCGAGAAGCTGCCAGACTGCATACATTCCCCGATTGGTTTCAGTTTCACCGCACAATATGGCATGGTTTTCGCGAGATTGGTAATGCGGTTATTCCGCTATTATCGAAAGAACTTGGTGATGCTGTGATGAGAGCAATGAACGTCAATACTGCCAATCTCAACCGAGTTATTTTAGAAAAAATGCCGGTCGAATTATTGCTATATAATATGTCTCAGGCATCAAACTATTGGGGAATCTCTGATGATGTTATCCCTAAAAGAAAACGTCTCGTTTGAGGTTATAATGACAAAATACGATGAAATAATCGCCCACATTTTTCATAATAACTACACCAAAGGTTCAAGGCGAGTGAGATTCAATCGAGATGAACTTGCTAAGGCAAGTGAAGCACTTAAATTTGAGAGAATTAAAAATCTTGGAGACATACCATATACGTTTAGATTCAGGAGGAATCTACCTGAATCAATAACAAGTACAGCACCAGAAGGATCGGAGTGGATAATTATTGGTTCAGGTGTTGGGCTATACGAGTTTAGGTTGGCATCTCCTGCCAAAATAGTTCCGACAAATAATAGGCAGAAAATAAAAATACCAGATGCGACACCAGAAATTGTCAAAAAATATGCTCCCGGAACAGATGAACAAGCTTTATTGGCAAAGGTAAGATACAACAGGTTGATTGATATTTTTTCAGGTTTAACTTGTTATTCAATACAGAATCATTTAAGAACAACTGTGGAAAATATTGGACAAATTGAAATAGATGAGATTTATGTGGGTGTAAGTAAAAAGGGGGCGCACTATGTAATTCCTTGTCAGGCAAAATCGCCGGGAGATAAATTTGGCATTGTACAGGTAATGCAGGATATTGAATTCTGTAAACAACGATACCCTAATGCCTTATGTAAACCAATAGCACTGCAATTTTTGTCTGAAATTGATCTGGCAATACTTGAGCTTGTTGTAGAAGATGATGATAATGTTTTTCGCCTCTCGGTTGTTGATGAAAAGCATTACCAGCTTACAAATAAAGATGGAATTTCTGACCTAGATATAGTTTCTTATTGTCAGCAAGAGTGAGTATATAGTGTTTATCAGAGTTATGGAGTAAATATATTCCCTGTCTTTACCTAGGGTTATAGTTATCTGATACTGTCCACCAAGCGAGAGCAAAAGCCTGTTCTTTCTCGTTAACTTGCTGACGATATTGAACCCGAATTTTATACTTTCCAGAGGTAGGAATAGGACAAAAAATATGCTCTAAACTATCACTATCACTCAGGGAAGCACAGGTGTATTTAGTATTATTATCCTCCTGGGCAGGTAAAAGATAAACATCTAAATTATTCAGTCCGAGATCTCGGAAACTTTCATCGATATCATAGAGATTATTGCGATTAGTATCGATTAATTCTACCAAACGATCCCATGCTAAAGTTATCGAGACAAAACTATTAGCTTTTAATGGCTTCTCTAGGGCATAATCTTGATAATCATTAGCCATAACTGTACCGTAATCCCAACCAATGGGAGGAATAGATTCTGTGGCTGACCATTGACCATTACTAAACTGTTCGTAGGCGCGAAAAGTGTTAAGATGTCCCGTCCCCATCTGCATATCTAAAGGAATTTTCGGGTCTTTATAAGCATCGGACTCTAACCAAGTTTTTTGGTCCTTAGTTAAGACCGTCCGTCTCATACCTAATAATAAACCATCGCCCGTATCTTTAATTTTATCGGCAGCATTAAGCATGACTGCTTTCATCACCTGATGACGACGAGAATCGAGACTCCAATGGGGATTTTTTTGGTTAATTTGTTGATCGCCGTATTCTTGTAAAAGTGCCACCGATGCCGTAATATGAGGAGCGGCGAAACTGGTGCCACTAACAGTATTTAATTTACCTTTGAGGTCATAAAGCTCTATTTTATTGCCAGGGGCAACTAAATTAATTGACCGTCGCGAACCATCATTAATTTCCCGTTTAATTAAACTGCGACCAATACCCACTGGTAAAGCACTAATATTAGCAAAATCAACTTTAGTAAATTTTCCTTCTCTTTTCGCTGTATAAGCGGTGGTAATGCCGTTAAAATGATCGGTGGGAATGGGAATTCCTCCCTTACCTTGATTGCCAGCAATTACATAAAGAACATCATCAACTCGCGATGACCAATCAACACATTGAGTTAATAAAGCTTGACCATCTAATTTTGCTTCCTGTCGCTGATCTCTTTGCAAAGATTCCCCAAAACTAAAGTTGATCGCGCGCACATCACCGCTATTTTGTCGGGCAATATTTTGACTAGCAAGACATTCTTCTGGTTGTCCGCCGCGTCGCAAAGAACCCACCGCACCCGAATATAATCTCGCTTTTGGGGCAACTCCGGGGATTTTTTTATCATCACTGACCATCACCGTTGCCACCATAGCGGCGTGATTATCGAGATAGGTGTTGGGTTTGGCAATTTGATCGCGAAAAAAAACACCGGCTAATTTATAGGGAGGTTGCCAAGCTGCCACTTTATCATAACCGAACTGAGCCGGTCGGCCAATTTCCACTTGACCGATGGCAATTTTTCGTCCTAATAAATTATAGGGTTCCGCCCGCAAGCGATCGGCATAAATTCCCTGTTCACCGATGGAATTAGAAAGAACTAGGGAAGGAAGCAGAATTATCGTTACTACTAACCCGACGACAAACCAAAACCCTCTTTTCATCATCAGCAATCCTGCGGCGGTAAGGTGATACCGATCCATTCTAAGACAGAAATCTCAGGAGTGAATCTCAGATTTGCAGAACAGCAGCTGCGTGTAAGCATCCCACCGAAAAACTAATGCGCGGGGGGTTTGGGGGCGGCGCCACGCCCCCAACGGGGGGTTTGGGGGGTAGAACCCCCCAAAAGCTTGGATTGAGGGAAAAAATCGAAAGTAATGCGCGACTTTAGCAGAGAGTTTCCCTTTAAAAATCCCAACTTAGTAGATTTACAAAAATGAGATGCACCCAATCTTAGAAAATACCCAAATCTCTTTTTTTGCTAGGCGGGATGGTAATAAAAAGCCACTGCCAAGATTAAATAGGTGGCTAGTAATAGGGTTCCATCTAACCAATTGGAACGACCAGTAAAGCTGATTAAATTAGTGACAACCACTGCGACAATCAAAGCCACCACGTTAAAGGGATTAAAATTTAAATCCATCGGTTGCTGCCAAAATTGACCGATAAAAACTAATAAAGGGGCTACGAATAAAGCCACCAATAAACTATCACCCATAGCCACGGAAACCGTTAAATCCATCTGATTTTTTAGGGCTAATTGAGTGACGGTAACTATTCCAGAAACATCGCTAATTAAAGGGATGAAAATCACCCCGATAAAGAGAGGAGTGAGATTAAATCCTTCCATAACCGATTCCACTACATCAACAAATAAATCCGACTCATAAGCTACAGCTACGGTGGAAGTAAGCAGCACAAGTAACCAAATCCAGACTTGAGCTTTTTCTTCCTCACTAACCTGATTGTCAGGGGTATTTTCATTACTTAATCCCACTTCGTAGAGATAACTATGGGTTTTCAGGGAAAATAATAAAGTTAACCCGTAAACTATTAATAAAACCGTGGCAGTGACTAGGGAAAGACTGAGAATATCGGCAACTTCCACCACGTTAGAAGTATATATTACCAAAGTTGGTAAAGCGATCGCTATTACTGCTAAAGTCATGGAAGAACCATTTACCCGCGCTAAAATCGGTTTAAATTCTTGCTCTTTGTAGCGAATTCCTCCCGTGAGCATTCCCATGCCCATAAATAATAATAAGTCGCTGAGAATACTACCAGTAATACTGGCTTGTACGATGTCCACCAAGCCTTTTTTTAGGGCAATTAAGGCAATAACTAAAGTGGTGGTATTGCCGAAGATAGCATTAACTAATCCTCCCAAAGCTGGCCCGGTGACTACGGCAACTCTTTCCACAGCCGTACTTAACCAAATTGACAGGGGAATGATCGATAAAGCGGCAGTGATAAAAATAGCTTGATCTCCCCAATTAAGACGACTAGCGACCACCGATAGGGGAATAAATAATAGGAAAGCAAAGGAGACAATTTTTCTTAAATTCATGGGTTATTAATGGCGATTTCTCCCACCATTCCCGCTGCAGCATGGCCCGGAATAGTACAGATTAATTGATACTTACCGGTTTTGAGAGGAACTATTACCCATTCTGCTTGTGCATTAGGTTTTAATTCTAGTTCGTGAATCGCCCCTTTAATCTCCACTTTTCCCGCTTCAACTTTCTGCGTCCAACTAGCATCGGCGAAGTCTTTAGCGGTAAAATAATGTTTAGTGGGACTGGGATTATCGAGAATTAATTTGTATTTTTGTCCAGCAATAAAGTTTAATTGACTAGGAAAGAATTTTAATTCTCCTTGTCCGGATCCTAGACTAATTTTAACTTCTAGAGGGGCGGATCCTGCGAAGGCTGGAAAAGTCACTAACCAACAACTAACTAAAACTATTACTACTGCCACAAATTTTTGATAGATATCCTTGGCAGCGACGTAGGGATTAGAATTCATTTTGCTCCTCTGGCTTATAATAGAGAAAATCTGGCGGCTTTGACGATAATTTTAGAACAAGCGGTGATTCTTACCGGCTCTCTTCCTTTCCATCCCCTAAAAGTCCCTTGGCCATTGTTAAAACCTCGGGACTTCTAGCCACTGTCAGTTAAATCGACAAAATTAATCTAAGCTATCGGGAGAATGGGGATAAAGTTGTTCTGCTTCTGGACAATCTTCCGAGACATTAATATCAGGATTCGTCCGCGACACCGAGGCCAGTTTTCTGCTAACCGCACCAATACTTTCTAAACGCACCATTTCTTCCCAAGAACTAATCTCGTCTTCTTCTTCTGTTTCGTAGCGAATGGTGACGAGATCGCTTTCTAGATCGATAATACGAGCATTATCAATCCATCTTTGCTGATCGCGCAAGAAAATGCAGACTTCCTGACCATCCATACAGAATTGATAAATCTTGCGGTGTAACATATAATTGCTCCTAAACAGCTTCTTTTGTTGAATTCAACTAACGGGAAGTTACAAAATGCCAATCTCGGCAATAGCTCAAGAATTCCCGGGGATAAGACAAAAGGGAGGAAAATTCCGCTAGTAGTGGCAAGAATGGGTAAGAAAAGTCAGGTTTCCAGTTTGGGACTACGTTCTTCAAAGACATCGATTCGATTAATAGACGGCCTCGGCGATTCACTAAAAAACCGCCCTTATAGAGTCATTGTGACATAAATTTTCACTTCCTAACAGTATTCCTGGATGGAATCGGGAATAAGGTTTAGGGATGAGGTTAGAGGCCAAATTTCAACCCCCCGACATTTGAGATAAAAAATGGCTGTGAGCTTACAGCTACTTCAGGGTAAGCGCATCTTAACGACCCTTGACAAAATGAACTTTATGTGAGTTGCTTACCCTGAAAGCACTTCAGGCATATTTGAGGAGAATTTGCCATCTCAATTGTCAATAGCGTTTGAGATGCGCTCACCTTGTACATCGAAGGAGCTATTTATTATTTACTCAGACTGAGACTCAGGGAGTAACTTAGGTTGAAATAATTGGGAAGGAACAAAACGAAAACCGCTTTGATCTTCTTGACGAATTAATAATCCTTGTTCTTCCATCGATTTAAGTTGGGGCAAGAGAGAAACAAAGGTTATAGCATCAAGTTTATCCAAAGTTTGATCAGAAATATTCTCACTAATGCCACCGGCTTGATGAGCAACGTATAATAAATGACGAAACTGAGGACTTAAATAATCAGTAAAGTCTTTTTGAAGGATTTGCCAAATTGAATCAAAAGCAGTTTCATCAATAATTTCATATTCTGCTGAAGCAGCTTGCCGTAATACTTTTTCACAGATAGTATTCAGTTCTCGAGGAATTCCTTGAGCGTAACCCGTAATTAAATTGATGACTTCTTCTGTGAAAGGATAGGGATCATTTCGCTGTTCGTTTCTGGCACTATTAAGATAATTAATAGCAATGTGACGTAAATCATCTTGACTCATGGGTTCAAGGGGAATATCTTCAGAAAAGATACCAAGGGCTTTTAAAGTTGCTTCTTGAAGCTCGGTAAAGCCTCTTCCTGTCATGATAAATCCTCGATGTTTTCCCATCCGAAATAAATCTAAACTACTTTCTAAAATTGTCTGGACAACAATGGGGTCTTTTTTGTCAAAATCATCAATAGCAATAACAATACGAGAATAAATTTCTTCGGCTCTATCTAATAAACGAATGAGTAAAGGATAGGGATCAGCATTGGCGGTGGGAGTCAGTTGATTAGCAGGGGATTCTTCCTTTTTGCCAAAGGATAAAAAGCCTAATTTAACTTGTCCTTCAGTAGTGGTTTTATTGCGTTGGATGGAATACCCTAAAAGTGTATTAGCAATGTCTTTTGATTCTTGATCACTATCCGCTAAACTATCGGCTACAGCTAATAATAAAGCACGATAAAATTCCGTCGAACTTTCCCCAGGAATGCTACTTAAATAAAGCACTAACATTTTTTCATTTAGTTCCGCTACTTCCTGTTGTAACTGATGAATTAAATTAAAAATTAAGGCAGTTTTACCAATACCCCAAGCTCCCCTAACTAAGATATTACGTCCTTCATAGAGGGTCGGAATAACTATATCTAAAACTTGATCGCGTCCATAAAAAATCTTTGCTAATTTTTCGGGATCATCGGGGGGAGTTGGTCGAAAAGGATTTTCTATAAGTCCCCATTTTTTGAGAGTTGATTGATAACGGCTGAGTCTTGTCATTTTAAGCTGATTGTAGAATTTTTAGTAGATGATTAATTTCCTCTAGTCGTTCTGAATTATTGTTTTCTTGATAATATGTTTGTGCCTCTTTTAAATGACTACAAGCTTGGGAAATCTTGCCAATTTGTATTTCTAGATTGCCCAGTGCAGTTGTCACAGAAGCCACATTATCTTGATCACCTAAACGACGGAATAGACGTAAAGAATCTTTAAAATAAAGTCTTGCCTGTTCGAGCCTACCAGTGCGATGATAGAGACGGGCAAGTTCCAATAAAATTGGAGCCAAACTACTAATATCCTTTTGTTTTTGATAAAGTTGTTGACAATTTTCTAAGTGTTCAATAGCTTCTGTATAATATCCGCCCTCAAATAAAGCTTTTCCTAATTGATAGGAATAGTTAAAATATAAGGTTTTGTCTTCGGTTTTTTCAATAATTTCTCCAGCTTGTTTATAAGAGTTAATTGCTTGTTGAATGTCTGCCACTTTACCAAGAAGTTTAAATCGTTCTCTGAGAGTATTTGCTAAATTATATTGTGTCTCTGCCCAATCTCCTGGAAAGGCTTGACGGGTACAAATTTGTGAGACTTCTTGATAACAGACAATTGCATTTTCGATATTCTCGGCTTTATTGCCTCTAACTCGTTTAATGTAAGCATTGCCTAAATTATTTTGAGTAGTTGCCCAGTCAAGAGGAAAGGCATCAAAAGTACGAATTTTTAAGGCTTCTTGATAACAGAAAATTGCGGTTTCTATATTCTCTACTATGTCTCCTTTGATTCTGTTTATGTAAGCAGCACCCAGATTATTTTGTGTTGCTGCCCAATTTTCAGGAAAAGCATCACGGGTATAGACTTCTAAAGACAGGTTGTAAGTAATAATCGCTAACTCTAGATTATCTGCCCTTTCCCCTTTGATGCGATGTCTATAAGCATTCCCCAGATTATTTTGTGTCCTTGCCCATTCATAAGGAAAAGCATCACGGGTATAGACTTCTAAAGACTGGTTTAATGCTGCTATACCTAACTCTAGATTATCTGCCCTTTCCCCTCTGATGCGTTGACTATAAGCAGTACCCAGATTATTTTGTATCATTGCCCATGTTTGAGGAAAAGCATCACGGGTATAGACTTCTAAAGACTGGTTATAAGCAACAATAGCTAACTCTAGATTTTCTGCTCTTTCCCCTCTGATGCGATTACTATAAGCAGTACCCAGATTATTTTGTGTTGCTGCCCATTCATAAGGAAAAGCATCACGGGTATATACTTCTAAGAGGGTTTGATAGCCTGTAATAGCGATTTCTAGATTATTAGCTCGACTTCCCAAGGGAAACTCTTGAAGTTTATTACATAAATCTCCAATCACCTTGGCAATACCCGCCACTTCTTCTGGTTTCCTTTGAGAAAACACATTTCTAGCCAATTGTTGCAACAGTTGGGCAAAGGTATCATCTAACAGATGTTGACCGCGTTGTAGGATAGGATAAACCACCGCAGGATCGCTATTACTCTCCCATTCTGCTTGTAAGACTTCTGATAAAAACTCCTTATATTCCTCTATACTTCCCGCTTGAAGGTTGAGAAACTGCCCCAATTGTTGCACCATATCGCGTAACCAAGATGATGTGATGGACTATGATGTTTTCGACAGACCGACCCTATGAATATACTAATTAAAAAAAGGTGGGTTAAGTCCCACCTTGATAACTTAGGATTTTTGGCTGAAATAGGCCTCTAGCGCCTCATTGATGATTTGATTCATCGGCCGTTTTTCCGCTTCCGAAGCTTCCTTGAGACGGACAAACATTTCATCGGGGACGCTGACACGGTTTTGATTTTTACGCACGCGTTTGGGTTTTGATTCAGTGGTAGTAGTTTCGGTCATTTTAGGTGTGTAGGTGGCTGAAAATGCTTGTAAAGCAGGGAAATTGACTCGATGACAGAATTCTCCGAAGGTTTCGTTATTTTGTTGATCCTGTTGGAAGTAAACGAAAATCGGTTCTAAGACCTTTTCTAGATCATCGATCGCCATTTTATCCAAATAGGGGCGCGCTAGTCGAGTTTGATCGGCCGTTCCCCCTAACCAGAGTTGGTAGGAATTGGGAGCGCTACCCACAAATCCTAATTCTGCCATATAGGGACGCGCGCAGCCATTGGGACATCCTGTCATGCGGATGACAAATTCCTCTTTGGTTAATCCTAAGCGATTAAGCAGAGTGCGAATGCGTTCAATCACGCTGGGTAAAATTCTTTCTGACTCGGTAATCGCTAATCCACAGGTGGGCCAAGCGGGACAGGCCATGGAATAACGGGTTAAAGGGTCAATTTCGGCGGGATTGGTGATAATTCCCTGTTCTTTCAGGATCGCTTCCACGGCTTCCTGATCCTTGGGTTCAATTTCGTAGAGAATGATATTATGGTTAGCCGTCAAGCGCATGGGCAACTGAAAACGCTCGATAATCACTTTTAAGGCGGTTTTTAGCTGAAAACTGCCCTCATTTTTGACCCGGCCATTTTCTACATGAAGACCATAAAATAATTTTCCGTCTCCCTGTTCATTCCATCCCAAAAAGTCTTGATATTTCCAATCGGGGAGGGGTTGGTAGGGTGCGATTTTTTGGCCGAAATAACCCTCAACAGTGCTGCGGAATTTTTCTACTCCCCATTCTTCGAGGATATATTTCATTCTGGCATGACGACGATCGCCGCGATCTCCGTAATCCCTTTGGGTTGCCACGATCGCTTTTACCAGATCGTACACCTCCTCTTTGCTCACATAACCGATCGCATCGGCCATTCTGGGGAAAGTTTCCTCCTTATTGTGGGTCCTTCCCAGTCCACCCCCCGCAAGGATGTTAAAACCCTGTAATTCCCCGTTTGCGTCGGTAATCACCACCAAACCGAGGTCATTGGTGTAGATATCGATGGAGTTGTCTCCCGGCACGGTGACACCGATCTTGAACTTACGGGGCATATAATGTTGACCGTAGATCGGTTCGATGGGATCATTTTTGTTAATGCCATTTGTATCTTTTTGTCTCGATGCCTTGACGGACGGTGCTTCTTCTGCACTGATCACTTTTTCGCCATCGAGCCAAATTTCGTAGTAAGCTCCAGTTTGGGGAGTGAGCAAATCGGCGATATTATTGGCATATTCCCAAGCATAGCCGTATTCGGGGCGATTTTTGTAGGGGGCTGGCGGTGCGGTGACATTGCGATTAACATCACCACAGGCCGCTAAAGTGGATCCCATACTGCGGATAATTTCCCCGAGGGTTGCTTTGAGATTTTTCTTTAAAATGCCGTGTAATTGGAAGCCTTGGCGGGTTGTCACCCGTAAAGTGCCGTTACCATAGCGATCGGACAAACTATCGAGGGTAAGATATAGTTGCGCGGGAATAAAACCCCCCGGACTGCGGGTACGCAACATCATTTGATAGTCTTTTTCTTGACCTTTGGTTCTATGGTCGCGATTATCCTGTTGATAGGAACCGTGAAATTTGAGAATCTGTACCGCCGCATCGGTAAAATGGGTTGTATCTTCGAGGAGTTCACTGGCCAAAGGTTCTCGTAGATAATTACTGTGTTCTTTGATACCTTCGACTTTAGAAACCTTGGCGGTAGGAGAAATAGGAGTTGTAACCATCGTCTAACAGCACGATAACCTGTGGATAGGTCTTAGGAATAGGAATTTAGACAAGCTCGATCGATCCTAAGAAGTTTTACTAACATGATCTCTAGAGTTCGTTCCAGACTCTGAGGTTAACAGTAGCGATCGAGACATCAATTCTATCTTAGCTTCTTACCGTCCCCCGCGAACGCCACCCACCGATCAACTTTTTATGACCAATTCTCCCAACATTAAAACGGTTATTAGTCAAGAACCCTACATTATTCTTAACAATCAGGGAGAAATTCTCCCTTCTATTAATCTGAGTCGTCCTAATTATAAATTGGGGCGGGATGGTCAACAGGTGGATTTAGTTGTTCCCCAACACTGGACGCTGGTGAGTCGAGTACAAGCTTGTTTTCGTCGTCAGGGAAATGATTACTATATCTACGATGGAGACGGGACTAATCCTAGTTCCAATAAACTTTTTATCAACAATCGCGTGATTACTCCCAAAGAGGGCTATCTTTTACGAAATGGAGATGAGATTAATATCGGTCAAGATGTCAAAAATTGGGTCAAGATCACCTATTATCATCCTAACCAACCGGTAAAAAGCCCACCTTTAGCTTTTAAATCGGTTTCCCTAGGCAATCGCAGTGTAGTTTTAGGACGAGATAATACCGCGACTGTGGTTTTAGACGCGCCGACAATTTCCCGACAACACGCAATTATCGACAGCGATAACCAAAATCGTTATATTCTCTATGACAAAAGCACCAATGGAGTCTTTATCGACGGAGAAAAAGTATCGGGTAGTGCCATTTTAACTAACGGTTGTACAGTGAGAATCGGTCCCTATAGTTTTCGGCTGCAGGGAGATGAATTAGTTTTATTAGATACAGGGGATAATATCCGTCTAGATGCCGAAAATATCGTCAGGATGGTGCGGGATAAAAAGAAACAACCCTTGATAATTCTCAATCATATCTCCTTACCGATCGAACCGAGTCAATTAGTGGCGATTGTTGGGGGAAGTGGTGCGGGAAAATCGACTTTCTTAAAGACTTTATTGGGAATTGAACCCACCACATCGGGAACTGTTTATCTGAATGGGGAAGAGCTGCGCCAGAATTTTAATATCTATCGCACCCAAATCGGTTATGTTCCCCAATACGATATCGTCCACAGGGATTTAACCGTGGGAGAAGTGTTATATTACGCTTCTAAATTAAGGCTACCTCCCGATCTTAATTGCCAAGAAGTGATCGAGAAAACCCTGCAGCAGGTGGAGTTATTAGAAAGAAGAAATACTTTAGTCAAAGACTTAAGCGGTGGTCAATTAAAAAGGGTGAGTATTGCGGTAGAATTATTAGCCAATCCCAAATTATTCTTTTTAGATGAACCCACCTCGGGATTAGACCCCGGTTTAGATAAAAAGATGATGGAATTGCTGGCAAAATTGGCCAAAGAAGGCAGAACAATTCTCCTAGTCACCCATGCTACTAATAATATCAATCTCTGCGATCAATTAGTTTTCCTCGGTCAAGGAGGCAATTTATGTTATTTTGGTTCTCCGGGGGAGGCCTTAAATTTTTTCTCTTTACCTCAGGGGGATTTTGCCGATATTTATATTCATCTGGAAACTAGGGAAAAAGTTGAGCAAGAATGCCAACGTTTTCAACAATCCGACTACTACAAAAATAATATTGAAGCAAGAATCGGTAAAATATTTCAGCAAAATCATAGTAGGCCGCAACAGGTTCAACAATCTTTTTGGACACAACTACAGGTTTTATGTCAACGCTATAGCAAGTTAATTATCCGTGATCGATTTAGTTTAATTTTATACCTATTAACCGCCCCGATCGGAATTTTCTTAATGGCCATGGTTTTACGGGACAAAGATCCTTTATTTTTGGGAGATAATGCTAGCCGTGAAGATGCTATCGAATCGGCAACTTTAGCCTTAAAAACTCTCTTTGTGTTTACCTGCGCGGAATTGTGGGTAGGTTTTGCCTGTTCCCTACAGGAAATTGTCAAAGAATCAGCAATTTATCAGCGAGAAAGATTAGTTAATCTGGGATTATTACCCTATTTATTCTCAAAAATTCTGGTTTTAGCAGCCTTAGCTTTTCTGCAAACAATTGTAATTACCTGCGTGATATTTTGGGGATTTACTCAACCGCAACCGGAATTAATGACCTGGTTAATTGGCTGTTTTATTACCACATTTTTAACTATATTTGCGGCAATTAATCTCGGTTTATTAATTTCTGCTGGGGTTAATAACATCACCCAAGCAAATAGCGCCTTACCTTTAATTTTAATCCCTCAGATTATCTTTGCAGGGGTATTATTTAGCTTAGAAGGTCTGTGGAAATATCTATCATGGTTGATGATTAGTCGCTGGTCAATTGCTGCCTACGGGGTATTAGTAGAGGTGGAAGCTATGATTGCAGAAGCGAAAGAACAAAATACTTTTAAGATCCCTTTACCCTTTGAGGATACCAATCAAGTTTATCAATTATCTATCAATAATTTGTTATTGAATTGGGGAGTATTAATTCTTCATTCCCTTATTTATTTTCTCCTTACCTATTGGTTGCAAAAAAGAAAAGATATTTTATGATCTAAATTATGAATGATAACTGATAACTGATAACTGATAACTAACCCTACTTAAGTTAACTTCAGATCAAGAGCGATCGGACATTCCACTTTCGTTCCCCCTAAACCGCAGTAACCGCCGGGGTTTTTCGCTAAATACTGCTGATGATAAACTTCAGCATAATAAAATTCAGGTGCGTCGAGAATTTCCGTGGTAATTTGACCGTAGCTCGCTTGATTGAGAGCTTCTTGGTACATTGATCGGGATTTTTCCGCTAATTGCCTTTGCTGGGGACTATAGGTATAGATACCCGATCGATACTGGGTTCCCGTATCATTACCCTGACGCATCCCTTGGGTGGGATTATGACTTTCCCAGAAAACCTTTAACAGTTGTTCGTAGGAAATCACACTGGGATCATAGACCACTAAGACCACTTCATTATGCCCAGTCATGCCGGTACACACTTCCTGATAGGTGGGATTGGGGGTGATGCCAGCCGCATAACCTACGGCCGTCGTGTAAACTCCTTCTAATTGCCAAAATTTACGCTCTGCTCCCCAAAAACAGCCTAAACCAAACATTGCGGTTTCCATGCCGGTGGGAAAGGGGGGCTGCAAGGGATGACCGTTAACGTAGTGGCCGCTAGGTACGGGCATTTTTTCCGATCGCCCGGGTAGTGCCTCCCTTACTGTGGGCAAAGTTAATTTTTTTCCGAATCCGAATAACACCATAATAAGAATTTGTCCAGAAAGTTTTACCTTACTTTACATTATCGCTTAATTTTAGGGATTTCAGTGATCGGTGATCAGAACTGAGGCTGCAGATCAATTTTGTCAATCTACTGAGTTGGGATTTTTAAAGGGAAACTCTCTGCTAAAACTGGGCGTTATTTCCGATTTTATCACTCAATCCCAACCCCGGAGCGCATTAGTTTTTCGGTGGGATGCTTACAGGCAGCTGTTCATACACTTGTACCAGTTTAGGCGTTGCCGAATCAAGGTATGAATGCAAACTTTGCATCAGATGCAAAAGTTAGTTTGGCTCTAGGTTTTAAAAATACCAGAAAAGAAGATTCATATCTCAAATCAGCAACGCCCAAATTGTTTTGGATGTCAGGCTATCATCAGATGAAATTAGTGATGGGTGTAGATGCTAAAACTGGTTCTAAGTAGGGAGGCACAATTATTTGTAGGATGGGTTAGCGCACTTCGTAACCCATGCGGGCGTTGGGTTTCATGCTTCAACCCAACATTCATTTTATATTTAATTCCACCCACCCACTTATATTAATCGTATATTTGATTTTACAGCTTAGGCAAATTCCTCAAATAATGGGGATACTTTACTTAATAAACTGCGCTATGTTAACTTAATTTTATCCCAAGAGGGAAATTTAATCTCTCTAAACGAACGCCTGTTCCCGTCAGCTTGTATGTAAAGTTTTATGTACGGATTCAACATTTCTACTACAGCTAATTAAGTATTTTTGCTTATTGATTTGGCGCAGGCGAATGATTAAGCTATGGTGTATGAAGCGTTCAAAACTTTTACCACTATGCCTCTTACACCATTGAGTTTGTTGTGGTCTCAAAACCTATTAATGGTTCAAGACAATAAAGATAACTTTCTCTATGAAAATGCAAAAACTGCATTTTCACCACTCTGGTCTCCTAACTTCAGATCTCGCTTTAAAGATATACTTTTCTCAGCTACTTGGACGACCAATACACCTTACACACCGATCGCAGGCAATTCACTTGGTGGCGTTAACTCCGTTGCCCCATATACTGCTTCCGTAAACGATACCGTTATTAGAACTCTTGATTCCACAGAAAAAGGGTTACTTATACACACATCACAAAATGGCTCCGGCTCAGTGAACCCAAATCTCTGGGAACCAACAGATATAGCCAATACCAGTCCATTTCCTCCTTCACCTAGCTTAAACCCTAGTGCATTGACCTTTGCAAATACGCTAGGAAATGCAAGTTTTGGCAACCTATCTCTAAGCTATTTTCTGGCAGAAGATACATTCCGGGGCATATCGGTAAACCTGGGCAGGATGTCTCGCCGTCCCAGTTCATCTGCTAAAGTTACCTTGGTCTGGACGGGAACACCTAGCACTACTGATACAGACGCTAACTTGGATCTTTTTTTACAAGGAACGACTACAGGTATTATTTACACTCCGTTTAATGTCGGTGTTGGTAACAGCTTTGTAGGAACAGACAACACTATTGGTGGCGCTGGCGTGGATTTGATCAATGGTGCTGGTGCTTTTGAATACATTGAACAAATTTATCTTCCAGCATTCTTTTCTCCACTAGATACCAGTTTTAATGTTTTTGTTAATGGTACACTCGGCTCTGTTCCGGTTTCTACAGGTCAAGATTTCTCGATCTTTTTTACCTCCCGCCCGGTAGTTGGTCAAGGCCACGGTTGGGGTGATGTGCATCTTTCTACCTTTGATGGCAAACCCTATGATTTGCAAGCAGTTGGAACGTTCATTTATGTCGAGTCTCTAACTGATGATTTTCAAGTGCAAACCGTTCAAAAACCCTGGTATACAGGTGCTCAAGTTTCTGTCAATACAGCGTTTGCGATCAGACTAGACGGCAAAACTTTTGTTTATGATTCAGAGCTTGCCATTGGTCAAGAATTAAAAGTTGATGGAGCAACGTATAATCTAAGCAGTGGCGGCACTGCATTGTTTGGTAACACGAGAATCCAGCGATCAGGGAATCAGTACACCTTCACCTATGCCGGACTAGACGGTAATTTCTCCACAGCCGAGGACAACGATGTCGTCATCGCCGCGGACAATGGGAGCTACGTTGATGTTTTTGTCAATCCATCTGATGATCGCGCCGGCTCCCTACAAGGGCTTTTAGGGAATGGCGATGGTGATAGCAGTAATGATTTTGCTCTGCGTGATGGCACAAACTTAGGTCCTAATCCCTCTGTTCAAACAATACATACAACCTTTGCCGACAGTTGGCGAGTTACTAAGGGAGAATCTCTATTTCAAACAACCAAATTTTTGACTACATTGACCAAGTCTACAACTATATCACCTATAGCCGACAGTTGGCGAGTTACTAAGGGAGAATCTCTGTTTCAAACAACCGAATTTTTGACTACATTGACCGAGTCTACAACTATATCACCTATAGATGATGTTATAGACCCTACACCCGATCCCGAGCCTATACCTTTTCCCAAGGAGTTTATTTCCTTAGAAACTTTAGCGAAACAAGATGCCAACGCAGTCGCAGACGCTTTCAAAACAGCACGAGAATTTGGTATTGCTGAAGGCGCTTTTTTAAATGGGGCGGCTTTTGATTTTCTGGTGACGGGGGATAAAACCTTCTTGTTAGGAGCAAAGCAGGCAGCGGACTTGGCACTTCAAAATGGAGACGTAAAACTTCCACTGGGAAGCATCGAAGGCAGTAACGCGTTTTTAAATGGGGCGGCCTTTGATTTTCTGGTGACGGGGGATGAAACCTTCTTGCTGGGAGCAAAGCAGGCAGCGGACTTGGCACTTCAAAATGGAGACGTAAAACTTCCACTGGGAAGCATCGAAGGCAGTAAATGGAACGATGTTAATGCCAATGGCATCTGGGAGGCAGGTGAACAAGCCCTAGCCGGTTGGACAATTTACATTGATAGTGTTGCCAATGGAGCACTAGATCCTTGGGAACTTTCCACAGTTACTGACGCTAAGGGCAAATACAGCTTTACCAACTTGGGACCGGGAGAATATGCCGTCCGAGAAGTGAATCAAACAGGCTGGCTCCAAACCTCCCCCAGCACTCCCTACGCTTTGATCTTGAAAGTAGGGGAAAAATTGACTGATGTTAATTTTGGCAACTATCAATTACCCACGATTACACTTAACCCCAGGAGTCAGACCATTGTTGAGGGTTTGACCACTTCTCAAAATGCCCCCTACACCGTCACTCTTTCCCAAGCAAGCAGTCAAACCATCAGCGTTAACTATGCCACTTCTAACGGTACAGCAACCGCGGGCTCGGATTACACGGCCACCATTGGAACTCTAACCTTTGCCCCTGGTGTTACTAGTCAAGCCCTCAACATTCCCATTCTCAATGATTCCCTTAATGAAGCAGATGAGACCTTTACTTTAACTCTGTCTTCTCCTACTAATGCTGCTCTTGGTACGCAGACGGCAGCTACCACGACGATAACCGATACTTTCACGGCCGCTGTCACCACGACTTTAGCCGCAAATGTGGAAAACCTGACACTGACGGGAGCAGCCGCCATTAACGGTACTGGTAACGCAGGTAATAACGTTATTACTGGTAATAGTGGCAATAACATCCTCAATGGTGGTGCTGGTATTGATACCTTGACGGGGGGAACAGGAAACGATATCTTCCTCTTCCAATTTTCCCAATCTACTGTCGCTAACCCTGACCGGATCACTGATTTTGCGATCGGCTCCGACAAAATTGATTTGCTCAGTGCCACAGGAGGTGTGCTGCCTGCCCCCGCTGCCTTTAGTCGTGCTGCCAATTCTGCGGCTACCACTTTAACCAATGTCGTGAATGCTGTTTTTACCGATGCCAATGGTTCCTTAGCTGGAAACCAAGCACTTGGTATTAATGGCGCGGCCCTGGTCCAAGTAACCACTACTGGGATAGCCGGAAACTATATTATTGTCAATGATAATGTTGCTGGTTTCCAAAGTGCCAATGACTTACTGGTTAACGTTACAGGCATTACCGGCACATTACCCGCTCTCGGTAATATCACTGTTTCCAACTTCTTTGTTTAGTGGATTCCTGATGGGGTGACAAGAATATTCTAAAGCCGGCGTGTTAGGGGTCGGGAATGGAGTCGCCTCCATCCCCCCCCTTCAGAACCGTGCATGAGACTTTCACCTCACACGGCTCCTAGTTTGATTGTTAGGGATACAGCTTGGCTTAGGCACTTGGGTAATGATCTGGTATGACTACTGACTACTGGCTACTGACTCCTAACCCTAACAACAATTTTTGATTTTTACAAGAGGTCTACTGATTACTGATGACTGATTACTGATGACTGATGACTGATTACTGAAAAAAAGCTGCGCCGCTGCCCGTTCAAATTAACCGAAGTGAGGCATAAGAGTCAAAACTCCCAAGTCTAAATCTTTACTATTGATCGATGTTGCCTCATAGAGAGCCAACATATCGTTTAATTGGGGATTACCGCAGGAGGAACCGGTTACGCCCATGGCAATAATCAAACCACAATAACCCTCGGTATTTTTGATGCGTTTTTGCCAATTGCGGCGCGCGTTACGGTGGTCGGGATCATCTTCCTCGAATTCCCCAAATAGATAGAGATCACCGTTAGCCATTTTCAGAATCCCCAGATCATAACGGGTATCTTCGAGGGGATCTTCGCCGGGGTTAAAACCAATAGCCGCCAAACCGCCAGCTTGTTCGATTTTTTCGATAATTTCCTTGGCTTTCGGTCGGGAGGTCTGGATCATGACCACGGGGAAACCCTCTCCTTTTGTCGGTACGGATTGGGGTTGATAATGGATTTTTGGACGACTGCGAATTTTATCTAATAATTGCCAGGGAACCATTCCCAGACTGAGATGTGCATTATCAGGAACTAAATCCTCCTTGAGTACGGATTCTTCCTCATCATCCTCATCATCCTCATCCTCGTCGTCGTCGTCCTCCTCCAAGAGTTGCATAAATTCCGCACATAGATCGGGCATCGTGGCCACCGTCACCGCCAAGGTTTCCCCTTTTGCCTGTTCGGGATCGAGGGGAATGCGAAAACGACGCTGTAATTCTCCGATCGGTTCTTCGGATAAAGCGGATTGATTGCCTTTAAAAAAGCGCAACAGAGCCATTAAAGCTAAATATACCGTGATTGCTTCTTCTTCATCTAAATAGGGGCGAATACCTTCGTAGGGATGCACGCTGCCGAAAACTGGATGGATTTGGGAGGGGGCAGCCGAGGCTAGATCGTAGTCATCCTCATCATCGTCCTCATCATCATCGGCCAATTCGTAGCTTAAAAACCAGCAATCTTGGGAAAGAAAGGCCTTTTCTAATCTTTCCATCGATTTTTCTGCCAAAGCGGACTGCCGGAATTGTTTGAGGGATTCTAGGGAACGATAGAGAATGACTCCGTATTCCCGACCGAGCATTCCCATGACACAGGCGTAAAGATTCGGGAAATCGGGTCGATCGAGCTTAATTTCCAAAATATCGTAATCAGCTAAACAGGACCAGGGTTCAGCTTTCCAAATTTCGTGAGCGGTTTTCACTAAAGCGGACTGCCAAGCGGGAGGAATTGCCGGGGGGCGGTTATTTTGGAATTCGTCGAATCCACGAAAGAGATCATCGATCAGGGGCAAACTGGGGACATAATCGATGGTGATATCCAGATCTTGCAGTACCCCGCGCAGAAAAAACTGTGTTTCTCGATCGCGGACGATAATTTTTTTCGGTCTGGCTGGCCGGGCGGGACTTTGTGGTGTTTCGATGGCGCGGATTAAGGTTCTCACCATGGCCTCAGGCCCGGTTTCGGGGGAAACTACTTCCATAGCGCGTACACAGCCCTCGCTACCATCCACCCAGATCACGCACTCGCCACCGCTTTCTTGATTTGGTTCTAAGGTGGCCCGGGGCATTCTCTCGGATAAGGATAAAGCACGACGATCTCCTTCCCAAACACTGGGAATTTGTGGGATTTTTTTGAGGCGGCTTTGAGTGGTCCGGGGCAGAAGATTCATCGGGAAATTTAGGGGTAGCTGTTTTAGGATTTTAACCTTTTCTTTTCAAGGATTCCATAAGAATTTTCTATCGATTTAGTCCATAACTTGATAAATAAACCGGAAACCTGACCAAGTTCCTAGATCAAAGGCGTATTCATCAATTACACTGCCAGAACTATCCATTTTTAGACCTAAATCTAATTTTAGATCGCGACCGAATGCTCTGGCTATTTCTAGGGGGTTAGTCAGGGTGAGCAGTTGGGTGGCTTCTCCTTTGACGTTTTGAGTAGCATTAAGGATTGTAAAGGTTTTTGGGAAAGGATGGCGACTGAGGATCAGTAGATTTTCTCTGATGCCCTTGGGTTGACTAATTTTCCAATGCCCTTGGCGGTCATTGGGGATGGTGGCCTTGGTTTTGGCCGCCACGACAAAGGGGGCCAATGGGCTGGAATTGGTGAAATTATCGGGGGTTTCTGAACAGGAACAGTATAAAAGCGGTTGGCGATCGCTGTTGAGGACAAGGATCAGTGCGTAGAGGGGTTGTTCTTCTTGATTCTCAATTTGATAGCGAATTTCTGTCCCCAAGGGCAGAATTAAGTCATTGTTAGCGTTATCGTTGGCCTTACTATTATTGACGGCTTTTTTCGTTTGCAGACGGGAGATATAGATTTTATCAATGCTTTCCAGGGTGACAATGACGGCTAAACCGGAGGATTCTTGATTGATCAACAAGTGCCACAATTTGCAGGCCAGCAGGGTTTCTAGTTGCGATTGCAGTCGTTTGATTCCCGATTTAATTGCTTCGTTGACCGCCCCTAAACTACCGATAATTAGGGAGCCATTGGGAGATGATAACTGATAATTGCCAGTTTCTTCGCTACCAACTCGACTTAAGAGACAATCTACCGCTTGTTCGCCAATGTTAACCACGGCGGCCACATCGGGCAAACTGGCAAAGGTACTGGTGGCATCTACCCGTTCAATCCGGGTTAAGTTATTATCCAAACCGACGATTAAGCCGATTTGACTCGGAAAAACCCGCAATTTTTCCTCTAGAATCTGTCCTATTTCTAGGGAGGCGGTTGGTGATAATAACTGGGCTTTGGCTTTTAAACCCTGACGGGAGAGAATTTGTAGGCTGATTTCCTCCCCGGTCGCCTCAATAAAGCTCAAACAGGAGTTAATTCCGTAATTTTCTAGGATTTCTAAGGGCAGGCCGACCAGATTGACTTCTAGGGTGCGCTCGTCAATAAGATTTGTAACAATTGCCGCCCCACCCCTTGACTTTTCTGGATTTGTATGATAAAGCGCCGCAGAATTATTTTTTTGATTACTGGTTAGGATTGCCGGTTGCTGTTGTTCACTGCTGTGACTAGCGACGAGATTGCGGAGACGGGGAAAAGCGATCGCGATTGTCGGACTGGGGGAAACTTGCCAGAGATACTGAGTGAGATCATAGGTGAATAAGCCAGCATTGGGGCTATTACCGCTCAATTCCAGGGCGATTTGCTCTGGTTTAGCGGCAGCGAGAATAACGCCGTTACTAGGCTTATTTTTGAGGTTAAAACGGGTTTTAATATCGGCAGCGAAAGTTAACTCGGCGGGGTTAAGGTCACTAATGGCTCTAGAATAGGAGCGAACGCGGAGATTACCGAGATAGGGCTGAGGTTGGGGGAGATGACTACTATCAAAAATCAAGCTAAACTTATCCGTAGCTAGACAGCGAGCCAAAAGCAAAATATTTTCCTTAATTAGAGCATTTTCTGCCCCATCAGCAGCAATAAAAACCTCTTTTCGGGCTCCAACACTGCCATAACCGCTAAAGTGAAAAATTACCACATCCCCCGTTTTAGCTTGGGCGATCAGGTGTTCTAAAAAAGCCAATTCGATCGCTTCTCGACTGGCTTTTTGTCCCGTTAAAGTCACTATATCAGCATCCTGAAAGCCAAAACGATAACGGAGAAGGTCTTTTTGTAACTCCACATCGGTAAGACAACCGGGCAGCGGCGGAATATTCGCCCCATACTGGTCAATACCGACTAAAAGAGCCAATTTTCGGGGATTAGGGGCGGCGAGAGCAGCCAAATGACGGTTAACTGTCCCTTGACTAATCGCCAAAGTCAGCAACCCCCAACCTGTCTGCTGGATCAATTCTCGCCTAGTTATGTTCATCGAAAATTTTGGGTCTGAAACCCCGTCGTTCTACGACGGCTTTACTGTTAAATACTAGCGCATTTACCAAATATATGCTAAAATGTGAGACATGGAAAAAGCCTATTCGTTTCGATTTTACCCCACACCAGAACAAGAGTCGCTATTGCGGCGCACTTTG